>Ga0302324_100006401_pt1 | contig 25383 bp, 19 predicted proteins | sample Palsa_T0_1_FD_201949 | JGI IMG/M metagenome (GOLD analysis project Ga0302324, IMG submission 201949) | Peat permafrost microbial communities from Stordalen Mire near Abisko, Sweden - Palsa_T0_1 | ecosystem: Environmental > Terrestrial > Soil > Palsa > Peat permafrost | place: Sweden: Abisko... | reverse complement strand
AGTAGTGATAGGACTCCATCTGATAAACAAAAACGGCGCGCTGCTCCCCACCATGACCGCTGAGATCGCCTTGCGCATCGCCAACAACATTGAGCTTGCGCACCATCTGTCTTCCCTCAACTGGACTTTTCCAGATCGCGGTACGGACGGTCTTGCCGTTCCATGTCACGTCGCGTGGAAGACCGACATTTACTGAAAGCAACCGGGGCATTCCCACCTCGCCGAAGTCCGGCGTCTGGTTAGAGTCCTTTTATTTTGGTGCATCGGGCCAGCCTCTGCATAGCCAAGTTTTAAGAGGCGCAATCCATTTGCTTCAGTGCGCCAAACAACGCGCTCGGTGCGTACGATGGATGAGGTCTTCGGGTGGCCGCTGCTTCCTGGCGCAAAAATTCCCGGTCCGGTCAGAACGACCCGCAAACTCGAATTCATCGTTGAGCTCCGCTGACCCAGCCGGTTGGTTCCTAGCAACCCTATTCGGCCCTACTATCGCACGGTGCTTAGCGTCAACCAAATCGTGCCAGTGATTCCAGGCGTCGAATTCTGGAACGGCCCAAAGCTCATCGTATTTCTTGAAACAGACTGCCCGACTTGCCGGGGAACGGTACCCTACTTGAACCGCCTGGCTCGCTCAGCGCGCGTGGTGGGCATGTCGCAAGGCAACGAAATATCCACAAGACAGTTTCGGGAGCAGCTCGACGTAGTATTCCCTGTGTAGCCGCCGGCTGTCGTGTTTTCAAACGCGGTGCTGCTGGATGTCACCGTGGCCCTGGGTATCTCGGCTGGCATTCTTATCGGTGTTGCAATAACGGAGCACAGGCGAACCAAGGCGCGTCGTGGCGAGCTACCAGAGCACGCTGCGGTTACGCCGGAAGACGCTAGGCCGCCCTCCGATATCTCGTCGTCGGCAAACCGCGGCAAGCTGATATCCCGGCTGCTGGCGACGCTTACCCGAATAGCGCACTGGCTCCGCGACTTCGGGCCGATCGTCTCCCGATGGCGCGGTGCGCGTTTGTGTCTTTTCTCCCGTTGAGCCCAATCCACGCCCGAGCTCCTTGACCTGCTGCAGCAAAGGCCTCGGAAATTGATGGATCGGGGGCTCGCGAAGCCTCGCATCTAAATTTTTGGATCATTTCGATAAGCTGGAAAATACTGGTGAGGCTAGGTTTAGCGTGGTACGTTTATGTCTTCATTATATTTCGCCGATCACTGGTTTATGTCCTTGCGCGTACCTGGCTAGACCTGAAATCTGCTGCGCGCCAAAAAGGTGAAGGTGTCCACTCCTAACGATTCTTCGTTCATGCGGACCGCGCGGCCCGTCGCCAAGGTTTTGGTCGCTACTACCGCGATGCTGGCGTTTATTTCGTATTGGCGCGCGGCGGCGATCGTTCTGAACGACCTCGCATCTTCCGCGTATTACGCCGGCGGTGAGGCGGAGCAGTTCATCGGCAAAACGGCCCCGTGGTTCATTCTCGCAACGATGCTGCTTTCCTACGCGGTCTCCCAGGTCTACGTGGAGAGCTGCGCCATGTTCGTGCGCGGGGGCGTCTACCGCGTGGTGAAGGAAGCGATGGGCGGGACGCTCGCGAAGTTTTCCGTCTCCGCACTGATGTTTGATTACGTTCTCACCGGCCCGATCAGCGGAGTATCCGCGGGGCAATATCTCGCGGGACTGCTGAACGAACTGCTGGCGTACGCGCACATTAACCTCGTGTTGAACGGGGGCGCCACGGCGGCGGCATTCGCGATCCTGGTGACCGTTTATTTCTGGTGGCAAAACATCAAGGGAATCAGCGAATCGAGCGAGAAGGCGCTGTGGATCATGCAGCTCACGACCGTGATGGTAGTCGCGCTGATCGCGTGGTGCGGCTACACCCTGTTTGTGCGCGGATTTCACCTGCCTCCGGCGCCGATCACGCGGAACATCGTGCTGGACAGGCATTCTCTTGGGTGGCTTTCCGGCAGGCAATGGGCGCACACGCTAACGCTCGTTGCCGTGTTTGTGGGGTTGGGCCACTCCGTGCTCGCGATGAGCGGAGAAGAATCGCTCGCGCAGGTGTACCGCGAAATCGAACATCCCAAGCTGCCTAATCTGAAGAAGGCGGCGTTCGTAATTTTCATTTACAGCATGGTGTTCACGTCGCTGGTTTCTTTCTTCGCGGTAATGATCATCCCCGACAAGATCCGGCCACAATTCTTCGAGAACCTGATCGGCGGTCTGGCGATGAGTCTGACCGGACCATTCGTGGCCCGGCTGGTATTCCACATTTTCGTGGTCGTGGTCGGGACGCTGATCCTTTCGGGTGCCGTCAATACGGCAATTGTGGGCTCCAACGGCGTGCTCAACCGTGTCTCTGAAGACGGCGTGCTCTCCGACTGGTTCCGGCAGCCGCATCCGAAATTTGGCACTTCGCACCGCATCATCAACATGGTCGTCGTGCTGCAAATCGTCACGATCGTTATCAGCCGCGGCGACGTAACCTTCCTGGCGAACCTCTACGCCTTTGGCGTGATTTGGAGCTTTGCGTTGAAGGGGATCGCCGTGCTGGTGCTCCGCTACACGCACCCGCAGGATCGCGAATTCCGCGTGCCGCTTAATTTTCACATCGCCGGTGTGGAAATCCCGCTCGGTTTGGGATTGATCACGCTGACGCTGCTCGGGATTGCGGTCATCAACCTTTTCACGAAGCCGGCGGCGACCGTGTCGGGAATCGTTTTTTCCGGTTTGCTGTTCGCTACATTTGAGATTTCCGAAAAGCGGATTCAGAAAGCACACCGAATGCGTGGGCAGGGGCGAGTCGAGCTCGACCAATTCAATCTCGCGCAGGAAGCGGACTTGACGCCGGAAAACGTGGGCGTGCAGCCGGGCAACATTCTGGTGCCGGTGAGCACGCAGTACGCGCTCTACGGTCTGGAAGCTGCGCTGCGGCGCGCCAAGCGGCGTCAGGCGGAAATCGTGGTGCTGCACGTTCGCATGCTGCGCCGGGCGGCCTCGGGAGAATACGACCTTGCGCCGGATCAGCTGTTCAGCACGATCGAACAGCTTCTGTTCACGAAGGTTCTGTCAATCGCCGAAAAGGAAGGCAAGCCGGTGCGCCTCGCCGTCGCCGCCGCGAACGATCTGTGGGAAGGCGTTCTGCGGACCGCGGAAAATCTGAAGTCGAGCGCGGTCGTTGCCGGGAGTTCATCGAAAACAACGATCACCGATCAAGCGCACGAAATTGGCCTGGCTTGGGAACGAATGCCCGAGCCTCGACCCCGCGTGACGTTGGAGCTGTTTACCCCATCCGGGCACGAACAGGTTTTCTATCTCGGGCCGCACGCGCCGCGGATGACGCCTAAGGAAATTGACCTGCTGCATAAGATATGGCTCCAACTGGGAGAAAGACTGCCCGGCAAGGAAATTCACCATCACGACATCGTCCATTTCGCTTTGACGGAAGTCGAGCGAGAGCTGGGCAATGGGGACAATAAGGAGGTCCTGGATCGCCTGCGAGCACACATCGTTGATATTGAGGACCGGCGGCAGAATCCGCAATGATTAACCGAGACATCCGGCATATTGAGGTGTAGGCATCATGGGCGAGGGGCGCATCCTGGTGGTGGACGATGAGCCGCAGATCCGGCATGTGATGCGAGCCACGCTTGCCATCGAAGGTTATGAGGTTGCGGACGCACGAAGCGGCCACGACGCGCTCGAACGCCTCCATTCCGAAAAATACGACCTGGTGCTGCTCGATATCAACATGCCCGGCATCACGGGCATTGAAACCTGCCGTCAAATCCGATTGGTCTCCGACGTGTGCATCATCATGATGACCGTGCGCAACAAAGAGAGCGACAAGGTCGCGGCGCTTGACGTCGGTGCGGACGATTATGTTACGAAGCCGTTCAGCGTGCCGGAGATGCTCGCGCGCATCCGGGCAGCGCTGCGGCGAAGTGCGCCTTCTCCCTCGCCCTGGATTGGTAACGTTCGTATTGGCGACATGGAAATTGATTTTCGAGCGCGGCGGCTGACATCGCAGGGCAGGCAGATCCGGCTAAGTTCCAAGGAGTTTGATCTGCTCAGCTATCTGGCGGCGCACTCCAACCGGGTGATTCCTCACGAAGAATTGCTGCGCGCGGTTTGGGGGCCGGAATATGGAGAGCAGCGCGAGTACTTGCGCGTGTTCATCAACCGCCTGCGAAAAAAGATTGAGCCTTTGCCGCAAGATCCCCAGTATCTGATCAAGGAGCCGTGGATCGGATACAGTTTGAAGCTGCCAGAGCGCTGATCCCGTACCGTCCATCGCGGAAGCGCGCAATCAGAAACAACCTAAAGCTCGCTCACGCGCCGTTCAAGCTCCCTCGCTATCTCATTTGAATCCTGATCGGAAGAGAAGCGAACCGGCCGTCCAATCGTGACTTGCACGTGTCCCGGGCGCGCCAGCATGCGATTTCCCTGTTTCAAATCGAAGAGTCCGGTAAGGCGCATCGGAACGACCGGAAGGTTCAGTTGTCTCGCAAGAAGGCCCACACCCGAGCGGAAGGGAATGATGTTTCCGTCTTGCGTTGTCTGGCCCTCCGGAAATACCAGAATGTTCCAGCCACGGTCCGCCAGGTCGCCGGCAAACGAGAAACTCTTCAGGAAGCCGGACAGCTTGGGCAGGGGAAATACGTTGAAGAGGGACAACACCAGAAAATGATCGAGACGCTCGAGGAATCTCCCGAACAAGTTCATCTCTTTTGGCGGACGCCGCATTCTGGCGAGCACTTCACCGCCCATGGCGGTGGCCAGGCGGTTTCGAAAACGCGCGGGGAGTGCCGGAAGAATCCAGGCGATATCCAAATAGGTCACATGATTCGAGATCACTAAAACCGGCCCCTGGAGACCACGGAGATTCTCGCGGCCGCGGACGCGTGGCGCGGCAAGAAGATAGGTCGCGGGCCACACAATCAGGTAATAGATGGCAAGACGAACGCTCGTGGTCAGCCAGTTTTGCGGCCAGTGAGGATAGACCTGTTCCACGGACGGGGCAGGGGATTCAGTAAGAAATTGTTCGAGCTGGCGGACGGTCGCGACTTCATTGAACCCGACCTCGCTTAGATCCGTCTGATAGCGGTCTTCGAGAGCGCTCATCAGTTCGACGCGATCGAGCGAGGTCATTTGCAAGTCGGCGTCGAGAGTGGCGTTGCGCGAATCGAAGGTCACCGGACGCCCGGTGATTTGGGTGATCAGCGCGGCCACGGAGCTGCCGCTATCCGGTGGGGAAGGCGCTGCACCCATTCTTGCCTTGACCACTTCGCGAATGCGGGGAAGGAGCGGCTTAAGGGTTGGCGTGCGCGGGAAATCGGGATCAGGCCACGGAAACCATTGGCGAATCTTTTGATAATCCGCGAGTGAACGATTGGCGTTTTCAATCACGAGAGCTTGGTCGGCCTGCGGATCTTCGAGCAATAGCACCGCGCATGGCTCCGCGTTCCCGTCCCTTTCGATTCCGATCACGACGCAATCTCGCACGCCCGCCTGACCGCGCACGGCTTTCTCGAGGTCTTCGGGGTACACGTTCATGCCGGCCGGCGTGACGATCACATTCTTTCTGCGGCCCTTGAAATAGAGACGGCCATTCTCGTCGGTTTCGCCCATGTCTCCGGTGCGGAACCATCCGTCGGATTCCGCAACAGGTTGCGCCTGATCATGCTGGCGATATGCCCTCGCAACGTTCTCGCCGCGTACGAGAATTTCGCCCTGCTCGTCAACGCGAACTTCCATGCCGGGGAAGACTCTGCCAATGGATCCTTTCGCGGAATGGAAAGGATGATTCAGGCTGATGAGTGATGTCGTTTCGGTCATGCCGTATCCCTGAATCACGGCATACCCCAGGCGGTTCCAGAACCCTTCTACGTGTTCGGGCAGAGCGGCTCCGCCGGAGATGAAGGCCCAGAACTTCCAGCCAAGAAGTGAATGGATTCGCCGGAATCGCCACCAGCGCCGAAGAAAGTGTTCCTTCTCCGCGCGCGCGAAATTATCGTTAAATTGCTGGACGCGGCCATCGCGTTCCATTTGGCGTTGGATTTCGCGTTGAAGAGATTCGATAAATCGCGGAACCGCGACTAAAACGGAGATGTGTTCCTGACGAATCATACCGATCAGGTCGGAAGGCTTAAGGGAATCGGTAAGGACGGCGGTGCCCACCAGCAAGGGCGGAATGAATATTCCCAGCATCTGGCCGAAGACGTGGCTTAGTGGAAGCAGATTCAGGAAGCGCAATGGGTGAAAGATGCGCTCGTAGGAAAGATATTTCCGGATTTCACGCTCGAGCGGTTCAATGTTGGCGAGGACGTTGCCGTGAGAAATCACGACGCCGCGAGGGTCCGCCGTAGTTCCGGAAGTGAAGATAATCTCCAATGTGTCCGAGCGAGACAAAGCGGGCGAGGGGTAGGGCGAGGAATCATGGTGCACCGTGAGCTCCGAAAGCGATTCCAGGGCGACAGAACTTACCGGCAGCTCACCGTCCGGAAGCGCGCGACTGCGAAAGATTAATTTGGCGCTGACTTCGCGTGCGACGCGAGAGGCGAATTCCGCAGTAGAAGCGTGGTCTATCGGAACAGTCACGGCGCCGCGCAGCAGGCATCCGAAAAAAGAAATGATCCATTCGGGAGAGCTTTCGCCCCACAAGAGAACGGCGTCGCCTTTGCTTATGCCGCGAAATTCCAACTCGCGCGCCAGGCGATTGGATTCCTGAGCGATGCGCGCATACGTCCAGGTTTCCATGCGATAGCCGCGACGGTTGCGCACCGCGACTTCATTTCCGTGTGCGGCATATTTCGCAACAAAATCAACTAGCGACTGCACAATCGTTCTCGGAGGGAATTTGTCGGATAGTCAGGCATCAACAGTTGGCGGCTCCCGCGCGTCCGGGCCCCTGCGCGTCTGATAGACTTTACAGGTGGTGGGCCACATATACAAAACGATGGTCGTCGGCGCGCGGTCGCGGATTAATTTCAATATTGCGCTCTTACCTACGCATACGCAACGAACCACGCAGGGCTGCGAAATTACGCGAGGGGGCGAGAGACCATTTCGGGCGAACTCAGGTGGATTTTACCCGCTCGGCACCGGCGCTGAGTAAACGCCGTTCCAAATCGGCGCGTTCTGCATCCGAAGGGTCCAGGGCGCCGATTAGAATCTTGCCGTTCGAAATCTCGGGGTCGTATGGCGCGGGCCTCCGTCTGCCGAGTCGTGCGGTGATCAGAAGCGTGATGACCGTGGTCATCACGGCGCCGAACATCGTCAGCTCGTATGTAACGATCGCGGTGGGCCACGGAGATACAAGCGGCATGCCTCCGGTGATGGATGGATAGGCCACCTGCGTGTAACGAGCCAGCAGGAATCCGCAAGTGCCGCCGACGAGGCCGCCGAGTGTGGCAAGCCAGGGCATCACCGTCTTGCGGCCGGCGTGCGTGAATGAGTAATCGTCGAAAGGCTGCGCGGACATGACAAGGATGTTCTCGGGAGCGACTCCCGCGGCGCGCAAAGCGTTCATTCCCCGTTCGGCTGCGTCGGGATCGAGAAAAAGGCCGTAGATGGAATTAAGCGCCGGCACGTCAGTCGGCCCCTTCCTCAGCGGTTTGCGCTAACGCGGGCGCGTGATCGGATGTGGGATGTTCCTTCGCTTTGAGTTCCCAGATTGAAATGATGGGAACGGTTTTCGCAAAGAGCATATAGAGCATCGCCATGGCGGCAAAGGTTCCCGCGGTAATGGTGAGCTCGACCCACGTAGGCCGGTAGGTGCCCCAGCTATAGGGCAGATATTTGTGCGAGAGCGAGGGCACGATGATCAAGAAGCGCTCGAGCCACATTCCGATTACCACGCCGATGGACGCGATTACCGTGCCGGTGATCGTCCGCAATTTCTTGATCGCCAGGATCGGGAACGGCACCACGAAATTGCAGAAGACCATCAGCCAGAATAGCGGCGAATACGAACCCGTCTGCGTGACCCAGAAAACAGTCATCTCCGAGGGCTCATTGCCGTACCAGGCCGTCAGCCGCTCGGCGAACACAAAATAGAACCAGAGAAGGCTCATCACCAGCAGGAGTTTCCCGAGGTTTTCGAAGTGCACGCGAAGCAGATACTCCTCAAGATGCAGAAATTTCCGCAGGAGCGCCATGGCGATGATCAATGCTGCGATGCCGCTGAAGATCGCGCCGGCGACGAAGTACGGCGCGAAAATAGTCGAATGCCACATCGGGACGGGCGCCATTGCAAAATCCCAGGAGACGATACTGTGCACGGAAACGGCCACGGGAATTACCGCGATGGCCATGATCTGCATCGCGGATTCCAGGCGGTGCCACTGCTTCGGCGTGCCGCGCCAACCGAGGGCGGCGACCGAGTAGATTTTCTTGCGCAGGCCCGTGGCGCGATCGCGAATCAGCGCCATGTCCGGGATCATCGGCAGCAGCAAAAAGGTGACGCTGCCGAGCAGATACGTATTGATGGCGAAGAAATCCCACAGCAATGGCGAACGAATGTTGGGCCAAAGCCCGCGCTCGCTCGGGTAGGGAAACAGCCAGAAAGCGAGCCACGGTTTGCCAAGATGGATTACCGGAAACGTGGCGCCAATCGAAAGCGCAAACACGGTGATCACCTCGGCGCAGCGCGTCACGGGACGGCGCCATGTGGCATTCGCCAGGCGCAGGATCGCGGAAATCAGAGTGCCGGCGTGGCTCAAGCCAATCCAAAAAACGAAATTCGTGATGTAGAAGCCCCAGAATACCGGACGGCGAATCCCGGCGACGCCGATACCTGCGTAAACCTGCCACCCGAATGCGCAGAACGCCGCTATCACGATGCCCGCGAAGAACGCGAGCGCCGTCAGATAGCGCGCCGACGCGCCACCCAGCGGCCGCAACAGGTCTTCGTTTATCTGCTCAGGAGTCTTCGCCGGCATGCCATGAATCCCGTTGAAGATAAGTGACCTTCGGTAAAGTCCCCAGTTCGCCGAGAAGCTTTGTGGCGCGGTTCGAACGCGCGAGGCGCGATACCTCGCTCTGGGGATCGCTCAAGTCCCCAAACACCATCGCTTTTGTAGGGCAGGACTGCACGCAGGCCGGCTGTATCTCGCCGTCCTTCACATCGCGCTTCTCGGACGACGCCTGAATCTCCGAGGCCTTGATGCGCTGCACGCAGAACGTGCACTTCTCCATCACGCCGACTTCACGCACTGAAACATCCGGATTGAGCTGCAGGTTCAGCGGTTTGTCCCAGACAGGATTGTAGAAATTGAAGAAGCGGACATTGTACGGACAAGCATTCGCACAGTAGCGCGTGCCGATGCAGCGATTATAGACTTGGCCGTTCAGGCCCTCGATCGTGTGGTAGCTCGCAAACGTCGGGCAGACGGGTTCGCACGGAGCAGCGTCGCACTGCTGACAAAGAACTGGCATAAACTTTGTCTTAACGTCGGGGAATTCCCCTTCGTAATAGCGTTCCACGCGAATCCAGTGCTTGGCTCGCCCGCGCGCTGCCTGATCCTCGCCTACGGTCGAGATATTGTTCTCCGCATGGCACGCCACAACGCACGCCTCGCAGCCCGTGCAGCGGTCCAGATCGATCACCATGCCCCATTGATGCGCCATTGGTTCTTTGACCTTTCTCAGCGATGCTTTGTGGACGCCGGCGTTTCATCCATGCTGGCGCCGAACATCACGATCTTGCCTTCGCCAACCCGCGAGACTTTCACGCGCGTGGCGGCCCAGGCGAGCGACTGTGTCGACTCGACCGTCATAGGCGCGAGAATAGAAATCGGGTTCGCGCCGCGTCCGCTGGCATAGCGCGTGAAATTCTCGTGGCCCTGGCCGATGGGCATGGCGATCAGGTCCGGTGCGATGGCGGGCGTAACGAGCGCGGGCGCTTGCAGCTTGCCGTGCGCTGAGGCGACTTCAACCGTGTCGCCCATTTTCACGCCGAGCTTTTCCGCCGTGCGCGTATTGATTTCAGCCCAAGTGCCCCACATGACGCTGGAGAGCGGGTCCGGGGCTTCCTGCATCCAGGGCAGGTGCGCGAGCGAACCGTCGTAGAACATCTGCGAAGCGAACGGCAAGAAGTGGAATGGAAATTCCTCAGGCGCGCCGTCAAATTGAGGCGCCGGGATTTTCGCGGGAGAACCAGAGAATTTCCCCACTGCTGGAGCGGGCGTCTTTTCGTCGGCGCTCCACCAGCCGCCCTGCTCCTGCGCTTTCTTCCAGAACTCGTCCGGGTCTTTTGCGGTCTGGCTTCCCTTTTCTATGTAGAGAGTTGTGAATGTCGCCTTGAGCGCCTCGTCGTACGTCTTCCACGGCAGCGCCTTGGCCGGATCACCGCCGAGTTGGTGCGCCACGTCTAGAAGCACATCTGGCATCGACCGCGTGTCATGCAACGGGTTCATCGCAGGCGGCGCGAGGCTCACAACGGTTCGCGCGGAGCCGGAGGCTGGAACATCGTCGAGCCATGATTCCAGCGGCGAATGATCGGGCAAAATCAAATCCGCGAGCGCGCTTGTTTCGTCGATGAAGCTTCCGAAGCTCGCGATGAATGGAACCTTTCCGAGTGCATCGTGGACGCCCCAGGCGGCTGGCGTCCCGAAGACTGGATTGGCATTGAACAACAGAAGAACTCTAGCCGCGTCGGAGCCTGACTGGAGCTGCGCGACTAGTTTCTGAATCGAATCCGCCGCGCCTTTGCCCGCTGCCGCCGAGGCTGGTGGCTCGCTCCACCCCGCGCCGAACGAAAGACCGCCGGGCTTGCCGACGCTTCCCAGCAGCGCATTCAGGGCATTCACAGCGAGAGCGTTGAACAGGCCGTTGGTCTGCGCCGTCGCGGCGTCGCCAATCAACACAACGGCGGGTCCTGCCGCAGCAGCTTCGTGAGCAATTCTGGCAACAGTCGCCGCCGAAACACCAATCTGCTTTTCAATTTTCTCCGGCGCATGATCCGGCAATCCTTGCGACCAGCCGTCAATCAGCGAGCCCGCGTGGCCAGCGGCGTCGCCGGCACGAAGCTTGTCGCGCAGGACCACATGCGCGAGACTTAGCGCGAACATACCCTCCACTCCGTTCGGGCATGCGATGAATTCGTCGGCGCTTGCGCCGCTCTGCGAAACGCGGGACTCCACTTGAACAAACTTTCCGCGCTGGCCGGGACGGCCCTTGCGCATGTGGCCATAGCCGACGGACTGCGCCACCGGCGAATTCCATGTACCAAGAAAATCCGCGCCGAAGGAGATCACGTAGTTCGATTGTCCGAGATCAATCGTCGGAAGCGATGCATGGCCGAAACTTTGCAAATTCGCCGACTGGAGGACGCGGTTGTCGAAGAATTCGAACTCGATAGGAGGGGCGCTTTTGAATCCAGCCGCAAAGTTATTAAGAACCGTTCGACGCTCGCCCCGCAGCGGAGACGCTAGAAGCGCAAGCCGGCCTTGTTCCTTGCTCGCTTGCAGCGCGCTTAACTGCGAGACGAGCTGCTTGATGGCTTCGTCCCAGGTGATTTCTTTGAATTGGCCTGAGCCACGATTGCCCGTGCGTTGAAGTGGAGTCTTGATGCGATCGGGATGATAGGTGACCTGCAATGCGGCGTGGCCGCGCGGGCAGAGCTTGCCCTGATTGATCGGGTGCGCGGGATTGCCTTCGATCTTTTTCGCCAGGCCCATTTTCAGGATGCCGAGCTGGCCGTTGCGCACGACTTCCGCTTCGCCCTGCATCACGCGCACGAGCGTGCCGCAGCCGGCCGGGCAGAGCGTGCAGATGCTCGGTTTCCAGGTGGCAATCCCCGGAAGCAAATCTTCTTCGGGGATGAAACGAATGAGCTGGTGGTCGGGGTTGCCGCAGCCTTCTAATGCCGCCGCTGCGCCACCGGCCGCCGAGATTTTCAGAAAGTCTCTACGCTGCATGTCGTCCCTGTTGGCCGCTATGCGATATCCGATTGGCGAAAGTGGGCTCGAAAGAGTGTGTCACTTTGTGAGGGTGCCGATCGTTTGTTTTCAATAGTTTAGGAGCACAATTACTTTGCATGGTGTGACACTTAATTTGGCATAAGGTGGCGGCGTTCGGGCGCACGTATGCGGAGGTCGCGGTGTGCCGACCGTCCGGCCCGTATTCGATCACGTTGTCCATCGTTCGCATTCTAACGACAGGCGCGGCGAAAAAAAGGTTGAGCGCCTGTGGACTTTTTCCTCATCCTCAAATCCCGAGAACTGAACCACAAATCAGAAATGGCACGTAACGCAATCCACCGACGCGTTGTTCTGCCGATGGCATTCAACGCAAAAACCCATCGTGTGATCCACCTTGCGCTCGGCGACCGTCTGCGTGTGCATATCGCCATGGCATTTGGCGCAGTCCACTCCCGCTCGAATGTGCGGCGCGTGATTGAACTTCACGTGCGCGGAGGGCTCAAATCCGTAAACTCGCTGCCATGGAATGTCCTCGCCTCGCGCGCGATAGGCCGCGAGCTTTTTGATCTCCGGCTTGTCGGTGGCGATCACCTGATGGCACGTCATGCAGAAGTTGACGCTCGGGATTCTGGCGTCCGGGCCTTGATCCACGCCGACATGGCAGTCCGTGCACTGCATCCCATTGGCAAGGTGCACTTTATGGGTGTAGGCGATGGGTTGCACCGGCTTGGTGCGCGTGCCGAAGAATTCCCGAACCGCGTCGCCCACGGTCCGATGCGCCGTGGTGAAGATCGGCGAGGTCTGCGCCGCCGGCTGGGACGCGGTGCTGGAATCGTCGGCGGGCATGGTGCGTCCCAGGATCGCCCCCGTCAGGACGATCACCCCGAGAATCATTGCAACGCGAAGCCAACGGTTCACACGGAATGCGGGCAACGACAAATCACCCTCTTGGAATCCATCTCTGATCGCGAACTGGCCATACTACATGTGCCCTCCGCCGCTGTAAACCCAGAATTCCGGGCTATTTCCCGTCGCTCCTTCCTTCGCGCTCGGCCAGGTATTATGATCGTTCGGTGGATAACCAGACCATAAGGCGCCCAGCCATCCCGCACACGAAAGGGTGGACAAATGGGTTTTAACGTATCCGTTCGCCAGGTTGACGCGGTAACACTCGTCACGATCACCGGATCGGTGATGTGGGCCGAGGCGGAGGCATTGCACGAGCTGTTTCGCGACTTGTTGGCGAAGGGGCAGAAGAGGCTTCTCCTGAACCTGAGCGGAGTGAAACACCTGGATAGTTCAGGAATCGGCGCGCTCGCCTGGGCCTACGTAACGATCAGGAAAGTGGGCGGGGAGCTGAAGATGGTCCACCTGGGCAAGCAAGTTCAATACTTGATGGAGCTAACCAGCCTGTACAAAATATTCGAAGACTTCTCCGACGAAGAATCGGCCCTAAATAGCTTCCACTAGCCGTGCGCGGCTGACCGGCGGCGTTCTCCGCTTCTCTCTTGACTGCGGCCGCATTACCGCCCACCCTGTCACCGGTCGAGACTGACAAATCATCGACAAAAGCGGCTCCAACTATCCTGAAGGAGATTGCATGAGCAGAATTTCGGGCTTTCTCGTGTCTGCGGTGTTTGCAGGGGCTGTTTTCGCGGCGTCAGTGCCGCGGGTAATCGCGCAGGTGAAGACCTACACGCCGGTCACCGACGAGATGCTCCGCAACCCGAGTCCGAATGACTGGCTCATGTACAGCCGGACCTACGACGCGTTTCGCGACAGCCCGCTCAAGCAGATCAACAAAGGCAACGTCAAGAATCTCCGGATGGCGTGGGTGCGCGGCTTGGAGGACGGCGTCACCGAAACGATTCCGATCGTCCACGACGGCGTAATGTACGTGATCGCCCCTGGCGGAATCGTGGACGCTCTCGACGCAACCAATGGCGACCTGATCTGGGAGTACAAGCGTGCATTCAAGAATCCTCAGCTGGGATCCACGGAACGCACCAAGGCCCTGGCAATCTACGAGGACATGGTCTATTTCACGGCCGCGGACGGCTACGTGATCGCCCTTGACGCGCGCACCGGCAAGGTTCGCTGGGAAACCTACAAGACCGACACCCAAAATACGTCGGGCGCCCTCGTCGTGGACGGCAAGGTGATCTCGGGCGGCACGTGCGGCAAGGGAAGCGACAGTTGTTTCATCGAGGCGGATAACGCAGAGACCGGTGAGAAACTCTGGAGATTCTTCACCGTGGCGCATCCCGGCGATCCCGGCTATGCGTCGTGGAATGGCGCTGATAATTCGCAATCCATGGCGTCCACGTGGGGTCTGCCTGGCAGCTTCGACCCAGTTCGCAACGTGCTCTATTGGGGCGTAGCGAATCCGATGCCGGACCAGCGCATGGCGCGCCACAACGGCGATCCCGACGGAACGTCGCGTTCGACACCGGCCGACCTTTACAGCAATTGCACACTTGCTCTCGATCCCGCGACGGGCAAGCTCATCTGGTATTACCAGCACCTGCCCGGCGATGACTGGGACACGGATCACACCCACGAGCGCACGCTCGCGCGCGTGGCATTCAATCCGGATCCTAAGTTCGTTAAGTGGATCAACCCGGACGTTCCGCGCGGATCAATCCATGACATCGCGGCGATGGTCGCTGAGGGCGGCTCGGTTTTCGTCCTCGACCGCAACAACGGCCAATTTCTCTGGGCCATGCCGTTTCCTTACGACGACCCGAACTACATCATGTCCGACATTGATGTGAAGACAGGGAAGACGACGCTCAATTGGAATCTCGTTTTCAAGCAGCCGGGTGACCACCACATCACATGCTACTGGAACACGAGAAGCTACTGGCCCACGGCGTATCATCAAGCGACCAACTCTCTGTTTGTGCCCTATATAGACAACTGCCGCGATCTGACCGTGGCCGGCCCCGGAGTAAAGGGAGGCTGGAAAGTGATTCCTCGCCCGGGTTCGGACCCCAACGCGCTAACTGGACTCGCCAGAATCAATTTGTCCACCGGAGAGACCATGCGATTCGACGTGGGGCGCGCTCCAGGCAACGGGGCGATGTTGACGACAGCGGGCGGACTGGTCTTCCATGGCGACATGAGCCGAAGGTTTAGAGCTTTCGATGTCAACACGGGGAAGAAACTTTGGGAAGCGATCCTGGGCGGAAATATTTCCGTGAGCACCATCACCTACGCGGTGAATGGGAAGCAATATGTCAGCGTGATGACCGGTTTCAACTTGAAAGTGCCCGAGCTATCGGCGGAGGTGCCCGACATGCACACTCCGACGGGGCACAATGCGATATACGTGTTTGCGTTGCCGTAACGCAACGCGCGAATCCAGCGTCTTACTCAACAAGAGTTCGAGTGTTATGATGCGTCAAGCGCGCAGGGCTGCAGTCCAGGGTGGAGAAGGAATTACGAAAGACAATGAAAATTAATCGCCGAAAACTGCTCTCGCTGATCGGACTTTCTCCCGCGGTTCTCGCCGGCACTCCGGCGGTCGCGGACGACAAGAAGAAAAAGCCCGCCGTAGTCCGCGGCCAGGAAAAGTTCGAGACGCTCAATCCCAAGGGGATGCCGCCCGCGGTCCAGCTTGTCCCCATGGCACCGCGTCTGGACACCCTCGACGGCAAAACCGTTTTCCTCGTGTCCGACGGCTTCGCCGGAGCGGACCGCTTCCTGGCGCAGATCGCCATCTGGTTCCAGAAGAACATGCCCAGTGTGAAGACGGTGTACCGTCTGAAAGCCGGGGCGTATTTCGATGATGACCCCAAGCTCATGGCGGAAATCAAAGCCAGCGGCAACGCCATGATCATGGCATACGGGCATTGAAGCACCTGCACCCCAGCGACCGTCGGTCACTGCATGCAAGTCGAAAAGATGGGTTTCCCGACCGCCCCCCTTGTCACGATCGCCTTCGTGGGCCTGGCGAAGTCCAACGCCGCCAGCCGCGGCATGCCGCTCGAGCGCATCTGCTTCCTGCCTCACCCGATGACCAACAAGTCGGACGAGGAAATGTACAAAGTCCTCGAAGGCAACGATCCGATTAGCAACAAGCCGCTGATGCCGGAAATTATTGCCGCGTTGACGCAACCTCTGACCGCGGACGAGAAGAAAACCGGCACCATCAGTCCGGATATCGGCCCGCCCACCTACGTGGGCACTCAGGATGAGCTGCAGCGCCTGTACTGCGACAACAACCTGACCGATTACATGCCCATCATCCTTCCCACCGAGGAGAAGGTGGAGGCAATGCTGAAGGGCACGAGCCACAAGCCCGACGAGGTCATCGGCAAACTGAGCGCCGCCCAGGGGGCGCTGCCTTCGTGGACGTTCACGGTCAGGCACGTGGCCATCAATGCGGTCATGGCTGGCGCGAGTCCGGAGTACTTCCCCGTGATTCTCGCGATCTCTGCCACGGGCCAGCCTGCGCTGTTTAGTTCGACGTCATCCTTCTCCCGCATGGTGCTGCTGAACGGTCCCATCTCCGACCAAATCAAGATGAACTACGGCATCGGCGCGATGGGCCCGTTCGCCGAACCCAATGCCACCATTGGCCGCGCGTGGACGATCCTTTCGAAGAACCTCGGCGGCTGTGGCGTGCCCGGACTCACCTACCTGGGCACCCTGGGATCCAACTTCAATTACAACAACCTCTGCATCGCAGAAACGGAAAACAGGCTGCCAGACGGCTGGAAGCCTTTCCACGTGCAAAAGGGTTTCAAGCCCGATGAGAGCGTCGTCAGCATTTTCAACGGCTGGAGCCTGAACAACGTCGCATGGTTCCCCAACATGCCCTACCACGAACTGATCAAGAACTGGCTGACGCATTTCTTCTCGTTCGGGACCACCGCCGCCACGCTGCTGCTCGATCCAACCATCGCCCGCGAGGCGAAGGAAAAGGGATTCAACTCGAAGGAAGAGTTAAGCGACTACTGGTCGAAGAACTCGAAGACGCCGGGTTGGCTCTATTGGGACACGCACCAGAAGGAGTTGAAGCAGGCCCAGGAAGGCGTCGAGCCGTACGCCTCTTATCTGAAGATGGGCGACGGCGAGATTCCATTCCAGCGCTTCTACCGCCGCGGCCGTCCTGGCGCGCCGCCCGATCCCAACCCAAAGTCCTCCATAGAGGTAATCGTGATGGGCGGGGAAACAAACACGTACTGGGCCGGCGGCGACTTCAGCTATGTCACCAGCGCGTCGATCGATAAGTGGCGATAGCCGGGAGCGCCAATCTCCCGATTGGCGTTTTGCGGGGATGCTCGGCGCGGCTTTGTCAGAGCGCAGGGGTTGCTGTTTTTCGAGGTGGATTGAAGAACGGCAAATCCCTGGTCGTCGCGCGAACTTTGTGGCGTACCGCTTCGACGGTCACTTCCATCTGAAGCTCTGTGCCGGGCGCAGCGTGTTCCCGGCTGATGCTCGCGAGCGCGATCATTCGCTTCAGTGACGACGACCACGTCGTGGAAGTCGCTTTCCCTATTTGGACGCCACCGCGATAGACCGGGACCGCCACGCGTGACGCCGTGCTGGGCACTTGCGGCGCAAGTCCGATCGAGTCGTAAAGCCGCTCGACGTCGTCCCAGTTGATGTCGAGCCCGGCCAACAACCGTTTCGGGCCGCGCCGCTCTTCCTCTTCAAGCGCCTCGCGTCCGATGAAATGCTCTTTTTTCAAATCCACCAGCCGTCCCAGTCCGATTTCGTATGGCGAATATTTCTGCGATTCAATTAGCGCCTTCTTGCTGCTGAAGTAATCCACCTCGATCAGAATCAGCCCGGCTTCGATGCGCGCCACGTCCAGCGCCAACATCCCCGCCGGCTGCAAATCAAACTGCCGGCCCTGCTCCATCAAGGCGTCCCAAATCTTGGGCGCTTCGTTCCATGGCATCCAGATTTCGTAGCCGAGGTCGCCGGTGTAACCGGTGCGGGAAATATCCACTTCCACGCCCGCAATTTTCCCGCGCGTGACCCGAAAATATTTCAGACTTGCGATGTCCGCATCCGAGACCTGCTTCATCAGCCGTCCTGATGTGGGTCCCTGAATTGCCAGCGCGGCCAGTTGGCTCGAGATGTCGTCAATCTTTACGTCCAGGCCCAGCGCATTCTGATGGAACCATCGCATGCTCGGATCGGCGGCGGTCCAGCGATAAAGATGTTCGTCCAGACGCGAGATCGTGCCGTCGTCAATCACCTTTCCCTGCTCGTCGCACCAGCAGCAATAAATCACCTGGCCCACGGCCACTCGATTAATGTCGCGCGAGATCACGCGGTTCACAAACTTCGCCGCGTCCCTTCCGCTGATCCGGTACTTGAAAAGCGGCGAGACATCAATCATCGCAGCGGCATTGCGTATCGCGTTGTATTCGTGCTCGTGATGCGTTTCATAGACGCTGGCGGCGTAGTATCCCGACCATTCGCGAAAGTTGAGGCTCTCGCACAGATGAAAAGCCTTCTCGTGAACTGCTGTTCCAATCGGCACGTTTATTCTCCTGGTCCGTCAAGCCGAACGCACCCGCGCGCGGAGTATAGTGCGCGGGTCGCGTCCGTCGCAAGACCCGGCGAGCGCCTGGTTGTGACTCTCCGCGCGGACTTGTAGAATGCTCCGTCTCTTGTAACGCGCCCGCGAAACACGCGCGGATCGCGGACAATCCTCATGCCCAAAAAATATGACGTGATTGTGATCGGCGGCGGGCACAACGGCCTGGTCAACGCGGCTTATCTCGCCCGCCGGGGCAGGAAAGTCCTGGTGCTCGAGCGGCGGTACGTGCTCGGTGGCGCCGCGGTCACCGAAGAAATTATCCCCGGCTTCAAGTTTTCCGTCTTCTCGTATGTGGTGTCGCTGCTGCGTCCGGAGATTATCCGCGACCTCGATTTGCCCCGCCATGGACTCGAGATTCTTCCGCTCGATGGCACGATGACACCCATGCCGGACGGAAATTACCTCTGGCGGGTCAACGACCATGCACAGACTCGCCGCGAACTCGCGCGCCATTCAAAGCTAGACGCTGAAGCGTACGACGATTTCGCGCAATCCATGGTTGCCATGTGCCGGTTCGTGAAACCGATCCTGGCCATGGTGCCTCCCGATCCAACTTCACTCGATCCGCGCGATTGGAAAAAGCTCGCGAGTCTCGGTAAGCGTTTTCAATCGCTCGCCGCCGACGACAAATACAACCTCGTCCAGCTCATGACCATGAGCGCCGCCGACTTTCTCGACCAATGGTTTGAGACGGACGTGCTAAAGGCGACCATGTCGGCTTCCGGAATCATCGGCACGTTTTTGGGCGTTCGCTCGCCCGGAACCGCCTACGTCCTGTTGCATCACTATATGGGTGAAATTGACGGAGCGTTTCGCTCCTGGGGATTCAGCCGCGGCGGCACGGGCGCGATCTCGAATGCGATTGGCGCGGCGGCGCGCGAAGCGGGAGTCGAAATCCGTATGCAAGCCCCGGTCGCGCGCATTCTCGTGAAAAATGGCGCTGCCCAGGGAGTCGTGCTCGAAACCGACGAGGAAATCCGCGCGGATGCAGTTTCCTCGAGCGTTGACCCGAATCTCACGTTCTTGAAATTCATCGAATCGCGCGAGCTGCCGGACGACTTTCTCGAGGAAGTTCGCCGCTATAAGTATCGGGGATCGTCCGGCAAGGTAAATCTCGCGCTCGACGCTCTGCCGGATTTCAAATGCCTGCCGGGTCCCGGCCGCCACCTGCGCGGAGCGATTTCGATTTCGCCTTCGACTGAATACATGGAGCGCGCGTACGACCAGGCGAAATATGGCGAGTTCTCCCACCGACCGTACATTGATATCGTAATTCCTTCTCTGACTGACCCTTCGGTCGCGCCGCCCGGAAAACATGTCATGTCGTGCTTCGTGCAATACGCACCGTATAAGCTGAGTAAAGGCACATGGGACGAGCAACGCGAAGCGTTCGGCAGTGCGGTCATCGAAACGATCTCGGAATACGCGCCAAACCTGAAGTCCATCATCGTTGGCAAGCAGGTCGTCACACCGCTTGATATCGAGCGTCAAACCGGATTGACCGAGGGGAATATTTTTCAGGGCGAACTTTCGCTCGAGCAGCTTTTCTTTTTGCGGCCCGTTGCCGGGTGGGCGCGGTACCGGACGCCGATTCGGAAATTATATATGTGCGGTTCGGCAACGCATCCAGGCGGCGGAGTAATGGGCGCACCCGGCCGATTGGCGGCCCTCGAAATTCTGAAAGACACCGGGAAGGGGAAACACTAGACGTGGCGGCAGCGCGTGAAATCGTGATCCTTGGCGCCGGGCACAATGCGCTCGTGGCGGCATTTTATCTCGCGCAAAAGGGTCTGAAACCGCTGGTCCTCGAGCGTCGCGCGATGGCCGGCGGCGCCGCGGTTACCGAGGAGTTTCATCCGGGATTCCGCTGTTCGACCGTGGCCCATGCCGGAGGCCCGCCGCTTCCTTCGATTGTGCGCGACATGCAGCTCTCGAAGCACGGATTGGAAACACTCGAATCGCCCGTGCGCCTGTTCGCGCCCTCACTGGACGGCCGCGCCCTCGTGCTCATGACCGATCCGATCGCGGCGTCGAAGCAAATCGAGCAATTCTCCAAGAAGGACGCCGGGAAATATGTCGAACTGCACAAAGCGCTCAAACGCACGGGAGCGATTCTGAGCGAGCTTTTGACGCTGACGCCTCCGGTGATTGAAAAGCCCTCGAACGAAGACTTGTGGAAGCTTTTCAAGGTAGGGCGCAAATTTCGCGGGCTCGGCAAGAAAGAAATGATGCGAGTCTTGCGATGGGGACCAATGGCCGTCGCGGATTTCGTCGCTGAGTTTCTTGAAACGGACCTGTTGCGCGCCGCGGTCGCCGCTCGTGGGATTTATGGCGCAGCGATGGGCCCATGGTCCGCCGGCTCTACCGCACTCCTGCTCCTGCGCGCCGCTTCGGACCCGTACCCGGTGGGGAACTCTGCGTTCCCGCGCGGCGGCATGGGCGCCCTCACGTCTGCGATGGCCGCCGCGGCGAGACAAGCAGGGGCGGAGATTCGCACCGGCGCGGAAGTAGAGAGTATTCTCGTGAAGAATGGCGCCGCCGCGGGAGTCGTGCTTCGCGGCGGAGAGGAAATTCCAGCGAAACGAGTGGTTTCCGGCGCGGACCCGCAGCGCACGCTCCTCGGCCTGCTCGATCCCGTGCATTTGCCGCCGAGTTTCGCCGTCAAGCTGCAGCACTACCGATCCAATGGGACGGCTGCCAAGCTAAATCTTGCGCTCGACGGATTGCCCGCGTTCACGGCGCTCCGGAATGTTTCCGACGGAAATGCCGCGCTGGCCGGGCGAATTCAGATCGGCCCCGGAATCGATTATCTCGAGCGCGCGTTCGACGATTCCAAGTACGGTGATTTTTCTCGCGCGCCGTATCTGGATATTTCGATCCCTTCGATTCTGGACAACTCGCTCGCGCCGGCGGGAAAGCATGTGATGTCCATCTACATGCAATTCGCCCCGTACCGCTTGAGGCAGGGCGATTGGACGCAGCAGCGCGACGCGCTAGCCGACACGATCATCAAGACGCTGGCCGCTTATGCGCCTGATCTTCCCGGCAAAATCCTCGCGCGGCAGATAATAACGCCGAAAGATCTGGAGACAACGTACGGCTTAACCGGCGGGCATCCGTTCCACGGCGAACTGGCGCTCGATCAGATTTTCACGATGAGGCCGCAGCTTGGCTGGGCTCGTTATCGAACGCCGGTGAAGGGGCTATTCCTCTGCGGCTCGGGTACCCATCCCGGCAACGGGATTACCGGCGCTTCGGGCGCAAACGCGGCGCGGGAAATCCTGAAGGATTTACGCTGAGATATCGCTGCTATGTCGGCCTGATTTTCTTCTGCGCCAGACGATAAACAGGATAGCTCGCGACTAACACCAACAGACTGTACGCGCTGTTCCGTGTGTCGCTGGCGATTACTCCAACCAGGAACGCGACCGATCCCGCCACGGCCGCAGCGGTCGTCCACGGATATCCCCACGCGAGATACGGGCGCGGCGTGTCGGGCTCACGTTTGCGAAGCCGGAAAACGGCGAGATACGACATCGCGTACCGTGCCACGAAGAAGAACGTAGTTACTGCGATCACTCTGTCGAAAGATCCCGAGAGCAGGAATATCATTGTGGCGCAGGTGGTCAGTAACAGGGCAATGGATGGCGTCCCTCCGGCGTTCACGCGAGCAATCCCGCGGGCGCCCCAGCCGTCTCTGCTCATTGCGTAGAGCACGCGCGTCGCGGAAAGGAAGGAGGTATTCGCGAGCGCGGCGAGCGCGAGCACCATCAGCGCTCGCACAGCAGTATTGCCGAACTCGCCGAAGATCGAGGCTCCCAGCGCTGCGACGGGAAGATCTTCTTTCGCGACTCCGGCGATCCCCAGGACGTGAAATAGCGCGCTGTTCGTCAGCAGGTAGATCGCGCTAAGCAGCAGCACGCCGCTCAACATCGAACGCGGCATCTCGCGGCCCGGATTTTTGATCTCATCGCCAAAATAGAGGGAGCTGTACCATCCGTCGAAAGTGAAGATAACTGCCTGGAGCACCAGAACAAACGAGAGCACGAACGGCCATCCCGAAGGAATCACTCCGAGCGGCGCGCTGACCGGCGGAGCATGATGGGGCCACAGATAGGCAGCCGCGATGAGCCCCAAGAAGACCAAGGCAGTGATTGCGCTGGTGACGTTTTGGAATCGGCTTCCCCAACGAATGCCTCGCCATTGCAGCAGTGCAATCATGGCGGCCATCGCGCTCGCGGTGAGAATTGGGTGGCTAAGGGAAGGCAGGAGATCGCGTCCGTACTCCCCCGCCAGAATCACTGCTGCGGCGCCAGACCCGCATTGGCCAACCCAGTCTGTCCATCCCACCACGAAACCAACATAATCGCCGTAGGCTCTTCGCGCGATGGTGTAGAAAGCCCCGGAACTCGGAATCATCGCGCCCAGCTCGCCGAGCGACCACGCTCCCAACAGCGAGTAGAGTGCACCAGCCGCCCACACCAACATAATCAATGGCACGCTCGGCAGCCGGTTGGCTATCTGCGACGGAGTCCGCATGATTCCGGAGCCGATTGTGCCTCCGACGGCAACCGCAATTCCAAAAGTGACGCCGAGAATCCGCAGCATGCCGCCTGGTGCGGACGGCGGGTTAGTTGGCGCCACGGCCGATTCCATGTTTCCGTTTTGATTTCACAGAAATTCGAATCTCCAAAGTCAGCGCGACGGTTTCGGGAAGGAGGGTAACAAATCGGTCGCGCGGGGGGAGAATTATTGGCGCCGGATGGGCAGATCAAAGCCACGCGGCCCACCGCGAGCGGTTACGTGAGGGCTATAGAAGCGGCCGGCGCGATGGCCGGAGCCGGAAGGAAGTACGCGGTAGATCCTGGCCCCTATTTCGCCGTCGGGTCCTTCTTTACGCCGTTGTCCATGAACTCCATCCAGAACCCTTGGGGATCCGGCACGAAGAAAGATCGCGTCGTGGGACTGATGAATACCGGCACGTCCGACTTGCTCAGCGTGTGCAGATTGGCTGCTTTAACCCGTGCAATCATCACGTCGTCGTCTTTAGAGAAGAACAAAAAATGCGCTGCGCCGGGATCCTGAAAGTATCCGCGCGCGAAATGCTTGTTGTGCTTCTTGTATTCGATGAACTGCATGATTACGGGAGAGCCGGGGACCATAGCCATCGCCAATCGGAACTGGCCGGTCGTGCCGGTCAGGTTCTCGTATGCCTTGTCGCCCATTAACGACGGACTTTCCCAAAACTTGAAGTCGGGTCCCACCAGGCTCTGGTACAGACGACACGTTTTTTCGAGATCGTCCACAACCACCGAGGCACGCGCGCCTAAAACCTTGCTGCCGGGGGCGCCGGTTGACGCTGGCGCGGGAGTCACCTCGATCAATTCGACGGGGTATCCGTCAGGATCGCGCACGAACACCGCGCGGATTTTGCCGGTCATGCCAGGCCAGCTGGGCAGCTCGATTGGGCTTCCGCCGACAGTGATCACAGGAAATTTCTCATCCTTCAGAAGGCCGAGCGTCTTATCAAGGTCGGTTACGATGAGCGTCAGGTACGAGGCACCCGGATCGGTCAACGGTGGGTTGAATGGGCGAGACGCGATTCCTTTTATTTCGATGGCCTCGATGGTCATTTCAGGCCCACCCGGCGCGGCGGCGGTCCCCGGAATGGGAAGAAGAGCCGCACGGCTGTATGCGTCATAGGGGTCGGACACATCCTGGCCGAGCTCCACAAATTCCTGCAGCCCGTGATGCGCGCTGAAGGGACGCGGTTGATCGCGCGTTCCGCGAAGTTCCAGTCCGATAAGATCGTAATAGAAATGCATGGTTTGCTCGACGTTCCCGATCTGGCGGCCAAGATGGCCGGGACGAAGAACATCTCCCGAAGGCGCGATTCCTGTTGGAGGCGCATCCAGCGTTGCCCAGGGCGTTTGCGCCGAGGCAATTGGGATAATCAGCAGCATCAGGGTGATCGCAGCTAGTCCGCGCGTAGCGTTCTTGAATGTTTGTGACACTTGGGCCCCTTTGATTTGAACAGGAATTTCCGATTTGAACTTCTTGTCCGTGCGGATGATACGCTTCCCGTGCCGCCGTCACAACGAATTTGCCACCAAAGCAGGCCTCAGCGAGATCGCGAAGGAAGGCGAGTTGTCACGATTGCAGAATGTTCGTGGGATCTTGTTTCGCAGCGGAAGTATCGTCCTCATCGGGACCGACTCGCCACGTTTTCCGATTCATATTGATGCTGGCCTTCGTGCCATAGGCATGCTCGTACATGAGAGCCGCAACTCGTTCGCCTTCGCCGTACTCGAGAGCATTCACGATTGCGTGGTGCTGGCGATGCGCGTAGCTGAGCGAAGCATACATACCCGGGAGATCCACTTTGTCGAAGGCGATTGCGTGGGCGGCGGCAAACGGGATACGGCCGTTGCGCTCGATGGCCTCAGCAATGACTTTGCTTCCCGCACCCTGAACGATGAAGGAATGAAATTGCTTGTTCATTTCGCCGTAGCGGGCTTCGTCTGATTCCACAAGATGGCGCTTGGCGAAGATTTCGTCGCCTTCGCGAAGGCACTCATGCAGGGACTGGATCAGGCGGCGCGGCGGACCCTGCTCGGCAAGCATACGCGCGGCGAGGCCTTCCAGCACGCCTCGCACATCGATTGCGTCCATGATTTCCTGGGGGGTAAAGGCGCGCACGACGAAGCCTCGGGTATCGAGCTGGGTGAGCACGCCTTCCTGCGCGAGAATCGGAAGCGATTCGCGGACTGGAGTGCGCGAGACGCCGAGCTTGCTTGCGAGCTCGACTTCGCGCACGCGCTCGCCCGGAGCAAGCTCGCCGTGCAAAATCATTTCGCGGATGCGGACGATAACCCGAGAGTTTTTGCCGGCCATTTTTGTGTCCG
>Ga0302324_100006400_pt1 | contig 25385 bp, 27 predicted proteins | sample Palsa_T0_1_FD_201949 | JGI IMG/M metagenome (GOLD analysis project Ga0302324, IMG submission 201949) | Peat permafrost microbial communities from Stordalen Mire near Abisko, Sweden - Palsa_T0_1 | ecosystem: Environmental > Terrestrial > Soil > Palsa > Peat permafrost | place: Sweden: Abisko... | reverse complement strand
TAAAAATGTTCTATATGGGGTAATACAGAAATTGATAGCTCCGATTCGGATCAACTCTCGTACACAGAATGACTTAGGTTCGGCCGTCGCTCAGGGGATTCTAACGTTCCGAGTAAACTCCCGCTAGAGGTACCGCTCAGGCGGTACCCTCTTCGGGAGCCAGCCATCGAAGCAAGAAGAAGTGGTGCCCGCAGAGACAGCACCGATAGGGCAGATAGATCCAGTGGAGAGCCTTTTCGAGGATGTTTCGGACGCCTACGCCTCTGAAATCGACAGACGCGCAATAGGGACAGCGAGGGGAGGGCACATCCTACAGTACCGCAATTCAGACCGAGGCGTCCGTTTTTCTTTGCGGCGCGTGGTCGCGGCGCCAAAATCATCGTTCAGAGGCGGCCACCATGAGCTTGCCGTCGTCGCCGCGGTCGGGCCGGCTCGCCTTCCTGGCAGCAGCAATCTGTTCCGGTGTCCGGACGTCGGGCTCCGACAGTTTAACCCTTTCTTTTGCGCGGGAAACCTGGCGCTTATGGCGCTTCGCAAGTCTCTTGTCCATCTCTTTAGAATACACCCGGGAGAGATCGCGCGCGGCGCGAGCCGGTAGGCAGAGCGGCCAATAGGATCCAGTCTGGCGGGTTATGCCCCTCAACAGGAAAATTCTATTCTCGTTTGTTCCAACCGCGCCGGAGTGCTTGCTCTCCTAGCCTGTGACTTCCGGTCAACCCGTTTATTTCCAATATCGCCCCGATCACCAAGGAGTCACTATCCCGAGCATGCAAAGCGGCTCGAGGGCTCGCGCCGACACGATACCTCCGCAGTCATAGGGCTCCCACCCAGATTGTTGGACCATCGCCGAAAACTGAGCTTTGGCCTCGTCGCTGTCGCCGTACAGAAACATCGTGGTTACACCCAGGGAACCAGCGCCGCTTGGCTGCAGAGCCAACGGCGAGAATATCTCCGTCTGTTCGGCGTCGATCTCACGCAAGTCGATGGCATCGGCGTGGGGACCTTGCAGACCCTGGCGACCGAGGTTGGTCCGGATCTGTCGCGATTCCGGGAAAGGCGCCAGAAGCGGCTCCCACGCGAAGCTGCTGAAATGGGCTTCGATCTGGTTCCTAAAGCAGCCTAAGCGATCATCGTAGATACCAGATATGCAAAAACTTAACGTACGCTCCCCAACAGTAGTTCCTCGGGAGCCGTGACCCTCAGGGAGCGGTCCAGAAGAGCTCGATGCCGTCTAAGCACCCTTGCTGACGCGCGCGGCTCAGAAACGCGGCAGCTCAAATTTCCGGAGCTGCCGCCTGGTCGAGGAACCACGTGACGCGGTGACCCTGGCGAGAGATCAGTTGCGCGGGATAGCGCTTGGGATCGAACTCCTGGTGAAAAACCTGGCCGACCCCCGGCGCTTTATCGGCGCCGGTAACCAGGAACACAGTGTCCTTAGCGGCCAACAGCGCGCCCGGTAGCAGCGTGATTCGCCAGGTGCTCAACTTCTGAACGTACAACGCGCCGGCGACATGCGTGCGATCTTCAATCAGCGGTTCACCTGGAAAGAGGCTGGCCGTATGCGCGTCCGGCCCCATACCGCATTGCACCACATCGAAATGCGGCTGTTCTCCTTCTTGCAAACCGAAAAAGCCGCGGATCTCTTCGACGTACCGCTGCGCGGCGGCCTGCGGAGGGAGCTCCGCGTGAATGCGATGGACCTGGGCCGGCGGAATCCGGGCGGGGGCAATCAGGTTCTCTTCGGCGAGGCGATAGTTACTTTCCGGATCGTCCGGCGGCACCGACCGCTCGTCCACCCAAAACAGATGCACGCGATCCCAGCGGAAGCCGGAAGCCACCAATTGGCGGAAAAGCAATTTAGGCGTGGAGCCGCCGGAGACAGCCAGGGTGGCACGCTCCTGCCCGGCCAGCGCCTCTTCGAGCAGCGCGCTAATGTGCCGCGCGCAGGCCTCGGCGGCCGCTTCCGGATCGGGATGAGTGTACCATTGCAGGCTCATGGGCGAGTCTCCCCCGCCGCGAGTCTGGCGGCGGCGGCCAACGTGCGCTCAAAAACCGCGTCGCGGCCGGGGATGGAAAGCTCTTCGCGCATAAGGGCGTAGTCGGTGGGGCGCGGCAGCACCGCCCGGTTGACCCATCCGCCCACGCGCACCTCCGCGGCATGCCCCTCCACCAGGCCGATGGAGGCAATGGACGCGAGATCCCGCGCGACGAGATCCACGCGGTTAAGTTCGCCGGACGCCACGCCGGCCGCGGAATTGAAACGCAGCCGCGGATGTGCGCCGATTTTTTCGAGACCGTCCATCAGCCAGGCGGCCATGTAAAGTGCCTCGACCGGAGGCGACTTGCTGCAGGACGAAATGCGGACTTCGGAAACGCCCGGCAAGTTTGCGAGCTGCGCCCGGTTCTCGAAGATTCGCGCGATCAGCTCACGCCAGCGCGTCAGGCGCGTCCATGAAAGATCGGCGATCGAGCGTCCCACTGCCAGCGCCTCGATCATTTCCTTCAAGATTCCGGCCGGCTCGCCGAAGGCGCCGCTATCGAGCACCACCTTCTGAGCGATGGCCGCCATTTGCGGAAACGCTGGTAAGTGGAACAGGCGCGGGCTGCGGCACCAAAGCACCACGGGAAGATCCGGCACGGTAAGCGGCAGCACTACGGCCGCCAGATCGGGAACGCTGGCGTCGGCGGCGGTAATCTCGATTTGCTCGCAACAGATCTGTTGCCTGTGGCCGAACGGCATCCAGCACTGCGCAAAGACGCGGGCGGTCAGCGTGCGCCGATCCTCCGCCCGGAAGCGAATGACGATCGCGCGGCTCGGATGTTCCGGCATCAACGCGGCCAGCGTCTCGCCGATGGCTGTAACATCGTCGGATTCCTCCGCCGCCACCACCAGCGTCATGGAGCAGGCCCGCAGCACGCCGGCATCGCCCTCGCTCTGCTTGCCGAGCGAAACCCACAGGTCCGCCATCTCATGCAGAATGCGATCGGGAGCGATGGTGCCGCCCATTACGGCTGCCTCCAGACATGCCCGCGGCGCGCCAGCATGTCGTCCGCGGCTTTGGGGCCCCAGGTGCCGGCGGCGTAATTGGGGAAGTCGAATTTGGTATTGTCCCACACGTGCTGAATGGCATCCACCACCGCCCAATTGGCCTCCACCATGTCCTGGCGCGTGTAGAGCGTGGCGTCGCCGATGATGGCGTCGAGCAGCAGCGTCTCGTAGGCCGTCGGCGAGCGCTCGCCGAAGCTGGAACCGTAATTGAAGTCCATCGAGACGGGCCGTAGCTTCATGCCCGTGCCGGGACGCTTGGAAAGAAACTTCAATGAAATACCTTCTTCCGGCTGGATGCGCAGGATCAGCAGATTGGGCGCGACATTGCTTTCATTGCCGTTAAAGATGGCCAGCGGCGCGGCGTTGAACTGAATGGCGATTTCCGTGACGCGCTTGGGCAGCCGCTTTCCCGACCGCAGATAGAACGGCACGCCCGCCCAGCGCCAGTTGTCGACGAAAAAGGTGACGGCCGCGTAGGTATCGGTCTGGGCATCCGAATTTACCCCCAGCTCCTGCCGGAAACCGGGGACATCCTCGCCGCCGATGGAGGCCGGACCGTACTGGCCGGAGACGGTGTCTACGAGCACCTCTTCCGGTTTCATGATGCGGATCGAGCGCAGCAGCTTGGAGCGCTCGTCGCGCACCGAGTCGGGCCGGAACGTCGCGCTGGGCTCCATGGCGACAGTCGCCAATATCTGCAACAGGTGATTCTGGATCATGTCGCGCAGCGAGCCGGCTTCCTGGTAATACGCTCCGCGGCCCTCCACCCCGATGGACTCCGCCGCGGTGATCTGCACGTGGTTCACGTAGTTCCGGCTCCACAGCGGCTCGAAGATTCCGTTGCCGAAGCGAAACGCGAGGATATTCTGTACGGTCTCTTTGCCGAGATAATGGTCGATGCGGTAGACCTCGGATTCGCTGAAGACCTTGTGCAGCTCGGCGCTCAACTCCTGCGCGCTGGTCAGGTCGTGGCCGAACGGCTTTTCCACTACAATGCGGCGCCAGCCCTTGCCTTTTCCCGCGTTGGCGGCGCCCAGGCCCTGCGCAATCGGAATGTACTGGCTGGGCTGCGTGGAAAGATAAAACAGCACATTGCCGCCGGTATGCCGTTGGCCCTCGATCTCCTTCAGGCGGGCATCCAGCGCCGGATACAACGCCGCCTCGTGGACGTCGCCCGCCATGTAAAACAGCCCTTGGGCGAAAGCGGTCCAGATATCGTCGTCAAACGGCGAATCTTCCAGGAATTCCTTGACCGATGCGCGCATTTTCTCGCGGAATTGTTCGTCGCTCATGGCGGTGCGCGAGAGGCCCAGCACGGCGAAACCAGCCGAGAGCCGCCGTTCATAAGCGAGTCGGTACAATGCGGGCAGCAGCTTACGCTTGGTGAGATCCCCGTTGGCTCCAAAGATGGCCAGCGCGCACTCGGGCACTTGCCGCTCGAAGCGCAAGGGATCCTGGAAAGGATTTTCCAGAGACATGTAGTTCAAAATAGCACGGAGTTCCCGCTCTTGCACCGGGCGGCGCAAAACAGGTAACATTGAGTTTCCCTCCTCTCTATTTCGAGCACAAAAGCTAGCCCACTTTATGCAGAATCAGCAGCTAAATAAGAAAGTTCTTGCAGTTGTCAGCGACCTTTTCTTTTCCGTGAAGATCACCGACGCAGCCAAGCGCGCGGGCTTGGCGGTGGAGCTGGTCACGGACCCCAAAGAGGTCCTGGCCAAGGCCAAAAGCAAACCGAGTGTCATCATCCTCGACCTGAATTTCGAGGCCGCCCGGCCGCTCGAGCTAATCGGCAAACTCAAGAGCAGCGTGGAATACGAGGGCGTGAGCCTGATCGGTTTTCTTTCTCACGTGCAAGGCGAGCTCAAGCAGGCGGCGCAGGAAGCGGGATGCGACATGGTGATGGCGCGCTCGGCGTTTTCGCAGAATCTCCCGCAGATTCTGAAGCGGCACGCGGGTGTGGTCTAAATTAGGCCTTAGCGCCCCAGTCCTGACAAACGAGACCGCGTACGCGAGCGAACTCCGAGATGTTTCCGGTTACCAGTGTCGCCCTCATTCTGAGCGCTTGGGCGGCGATCAATATATCGTAGGGGCCGATGGGTGTGCCCGCTGCTTCCAGCGTGGCGCGCAGATGGCCGGCCGCCATGGCGTCCTGTTCGTCGAAAGGAACCACGCTGATCGCACCCGAAAGGAAAGCGCGCAGCCGTTCGGCGTTCTCGCGGCGGTGTTCACTGCGCGCAGCGCCATACCAAAGCTCGAATAGAACCACCGGCGACACCGCCATGGACGCGCGGCCGCGCGCCGCAGACGCTTACGAGCTATTTCGGGCCGGTTGTTGAGCAGAGCAATGACGGCTTTCGTGTCGAGGAGATAAGTCACTCGAACAGATCCTCAGGCCCGGGCATCGGCGGCTGGCGGCGACCCTCCTCCATGAACGGCACGCCGGCGAAACGGTCCATCTCGGCGAACCAGGCGTCGATGTCCGTCACCATCGGCTCAAGGATGATTCCATTCGCGATGCGGCGCACACGTACGCGGTCGCCGGGCAGGCGATAGGCCAGCGGCAAGCGAACCGCTTGGCTGCGGCCGTGCATGAAGATCTTGGCAACTCCGGTATCGGGCATGGCGGCGTCTCCAGGTTGATATACACTTATAGTATACATCATCAAGGCGCGACGCCGGTTGCCAGCGCGGAGTACGTCCGAAAAGGCGGTGCTAAAAAGATATAGTCCGTGCTGGCTCCCGGAGCACCAAAGGTTGTTCCCAAAGCGACGACAGGGGTCGGCGACTTAGAATCCGAAGCCGCCCAATCGTTTGTGGTTCCAGCGCCGCCTACACCCTCACCACCATCACCGGGGGCGTCGTAATCGACGGCGCCCGGACTGGTCAGGAGAGGAGTTCCGCCTGAATTCACAATCGCGTTGATGAAGCCAAATGTGAAGTTCCCGTTGGTGGACACCTTTGTGCCCTCGATCACGTCGAACGGAATCGTTTGCGCAGCCGAATCGAGCTTAACCTCGAAACCTCTACCTATGCCTGCTACGGTGTAGACTGTATACGCTTCGCCGGGCGTGCGTTCGAACAGGAGCGGCGTAATGTAACCGATGTTGTTCCCGCCGTTCGGAAGATCGAAAAGGTATTGGAAGTAAGCCAGCTGTGTTCCAGCCGGGAAAGATCCGCCGACGTAGATGAATACCTGGCCATACCAGCTATCAATCTCCGACCGATGCGTGGGCGTAGAACCCTCGGTGGTGGTTGTGTAGGTCGCGGCTGGATTCGCGGTATTGTCGCCAGCCAGGGCGCGTGACCCCCAAGCGGTGAAGAAGAAGCCAACCAAGCAACCGAGCGCCAGAACGGTGCGCAGGTAAACGTTATAGGATGTTAGTCGAGGCATATCAGGAGTATAAGCCTGACAGGCCGCGGTTGCAGGGGGATTGCCCCGGATACCGACTATGGCGTGACAACCACTCCGGATGCTAGCGCGGAGTAGGTCCGATAAGAACCATAAAAGGTGTAGTCCGCGCCTGACCCGGAAGCGCCGAAAGTTGTCCCCAGTGCGACAACGGGGGACGGCGAGTAAGAATTCGTAACAGCCCAGTTGTTTGTAGTTCCCGCGCCGCCCACACCCTCACCGCCAATCGGCGGGGACGTCAAGATCGACGATGCCCTCACTGGTCGTAACCGGAGTTCCGCTCGAATTCACCAGCGCGTTGACGAAGCCAAACGTGAAATTCCCATTAGTCGGCGCCCTGATCCCTTCGATCGCGGCGAACGGGATCGTGTGTGGAACCGAATTCAGCGCAACCTCGAAACCCCTGCCTAAGCCTGCTACGGTGTAGATGGTGTAGGCTTCATCGGACTTGTATTCGAACAAGAGTGGAGTAATGTAACCCAGTGTGTTGCCGGCGGTCGTGAGATCAAAAAGATATTGGAATGCAGCCGGGTGAGTTACAGCGGGTAAAGATCCCCCGACGTAAATCATTACCAAGCCAAAGCTTTCCATCCCCCCAATCGTGCGTGGTTCCCCTGCCTGCACCCTCACCGGGCTGAGCTACGCCCGAACCGACCAGCGCATGGATGAAGCCAAACGTGAAACTCCGGTCGGGTGCCACCGGCTATGGCGTGATCACTGTCATCCATGCTTGTGCGGAGTAGGTCCGATAAGGCGGCCAAGAAAAGGTGAAGTTCGCGGTGGCTCCGGGAGCGCCGAAGGTTGTCCCTAGAGTGACAACGGGGCTCGGCGTGGTTGACGACGTAGCCGTCCAATCGTTGGTGGTTCCCGGGCCGCCTGTACCCTCACCGCCGTTGGCGGGATCGTTCATATCGACGGTGCCCGGACTGGTCTCGACCGGAACCCCGCTCGAATTCACACTCGCGTTGATGAATCCGAACGTGCATTGCGCGTTGCTAATCGTCTTAGTGCCCTCGAGCACCTTGAATGCAAACCTTTGCACACCCGGACCGAGCTGAACCTCGAAACTTTTACCTATGCCTACTACGGTGTAGATGGTGAAATCTTCAACGGTGCTGGTCTCAAATATGATCGGAGTGATGAAACCGGTAGTATTGCCTTCCTCCGTGAAATCAAACATGTACTCGAACATAGCCGGGTGTGCTCCAGCCGGGAGAAATCCCCCGGTATAGATGTATACCTGGCCGACCGATGTGTCAACTTGCGACCGATGTATGGGCTCAGAACCCTGGGAGGTGGTTATGTAATTTATGGCGGGATTTGGGGTGTTGTCGCCAGCCAGGGCGCGTGACCCGATCGCGGTAAACAGCAGTGCGGCAAAACAACCGAGCAGCCGAACGGTGCGCGGGTTGCTATAACAAAATTCTATTCGGTACATGCCTGGAGTATAAACCTGATAATTAACGATAGCAATACGGCGAGATATTCATAATGTCATAATAATAACAATGATATTGAAAATATTGAATAATTACGTGGGTGAACGTACCTTGAGTCTTTCAACGTAAAGACCCCAGTGGTACTGCGAAACGGAGCTATTTGTGCGTTCACAGCTCTTAATTCTCTTACATCCTGCTGAAAACACACCACAATCAAACCCCAATTTTCTTTCATCCGCGGTCCTGTGTGTTACTATCTTCCTGGAGGTGAAAGAGTTTCGGGTTGTTAGAATCTTCACTGCCCATTCGACAAAATTCTACAGAATTCGACAGATTTGACAGAAATCACCGATTTGTCGAAACGCCGGACCGCGTGCAAGCCTCACACCCCTAACCGAACCGCGCCAGATCCTCGGCCTTCCCCCGTGCGGCGCCGGAGTCGATAGCCGCCGCGGCCAGCGCCACGCCTTCGCGGAAATCTCCCGCTCTGCCCGCCGCCACCAGGGCTGCCGCCGCGTTCACCAGCACGATATCGCGCTGTGGTCCGCGGGCGCCTTCGAAGATTGCGCGCGCAATCGCGTGGTTTCTTTCCCGGTCGCCGCCCTTCAGATCTTCCGGGCGCGCCAGGGCGATCCCGAAGTCGGCTGGGTCGAGAGTACGCTCGCGCACCTCGCCGCGGTCAATCTCGAACGCCAGAGTCGGTCCGGTAGTGGTGATTTCATCCAGGCCGTCGGAGCCGTGTACCACGAAGCCACGCTCCAGGCCCAAAGCCGCCAGCGCGCCGGCGATCAGCTTCGCCGCATGCGGGCTGGGCGCGCCGGCCAGTTGTGCGGTGGCGCCCGCCGGATTCGTGAGCGGCCCGAGCAGGTTGAACACGGTCCGCATCTTTAATTCCAGTCGCACCGGATGAGCGTGCCTGGTAGCCGTATGGATGGCGGGAGCGAACAGGAAACCGATACCGATTTCGCGGATGGCCCGGGCGCTTTCGGCAGGCGACATCGGGACCCGCACGCCCATCGCCTCCAGCAGGTCGGCACTGCCGCACTGGCTCGAAATGGAGCGGTTGCCGTGCTTGGCCACGCGCACGCCCGCGGCGGCCACCACGAACGCCGCAATCGTCGAAATATTGAACGTCGAAAGCCCGTCTCCGCCGGTCCCGCAGGTGTCCAGCAGCGGCTCGCCATGGAGTCCGGGATCGATTGCAACAGCCATCCGCCGCATGGCGCGGGCGAACCCCACCAGCTCGTCAACAGTCTCGCCTTTCATGCGCAGGGCGACCAGGAATCCGGCGATTTGGGGGGCGGTGGCTTCACCGTCGAGGATGCTGTGCATGGCCTCCTGAGCCTCCGCCCGGGAGAGGTCCTGACGATCGGCGACGCGATGCAGGTAGGGCAGCAGCGGCATGCTATAGTGGGATTTCTAAGTCCAAGTTAGCACAAGGTTTCCATGAAAATTCACGAGTACCAGGCCAAGGGCATACTGGGCCTGTACAACGTTCCTGTGCCGCGTGGCGAAGTCGCGTTTTCGGCGGATGAAGCCGAGACGGCCGCCAAAAATATCGGTGGCAGCGTGGTGGTAAAGGCGCAGATACACGCCGGCGGGCGTGGCAAGGGCGGCGGCGTCAAGATCGCCATGACCGCGGCCGAAGCCGCCGAAATTGCGCGTAAGATGCTGGGCATGAAACTGGTGACCCACCAGACCGGTCCGGAAGGGCGCATCGTGCAGCGGCTGTTGATCGAGGAGACGCTGCCCATCGACCGTGAACTTTACCTGGGCATGGTGCTCGATCGCGTGCAGGGCCGGCCGGTGTTCATGGCATCGGCGGCGGGCGGCATGGATATTGAAGAAGTGGCCGCCAAAACGCCGGAGTTGATTCTGAAGGAAGCCTTCGACCCGGGCGACGGATTGCTGCCGTTCCAGGCGCGCAAGCTGGCTTTCGGCATGGGCGTGCCGGCGGCCAGCGTGAATGCAGTCGCGGCGGCCATGATGGCTCTCGCCAAAGCCTACGTGGCAAAGGATTGCTCCCTGGCGGAGATCAACCCATTCATCCTCACCAAAGATGGTAAAGTTTGTGCGCTGGACGCCAAGATCACTTTCGACGACAGCGCGCTTTACCGGCACAAGGAATTGCTCGAGCTGCGCGATCTCAACGAAGAGGATCCGCTCGAGGTCGAAGCGTCGCGATTCGGGATCAACTACATCAAGCTGGATGGCGCGGTGGGCTGCATGGTGAACGGCGCGGGGCTGGCCATGGCTACCATGGACATCATCAAGTACGCCGGCGGCAGTCCCGCCAACTTCCTCGATGTAGGCGGAGGCGCCAGCGCGGACCAGGTGAAAAACGCGTTCCGCATTCTGCTCTCGGACCCGCACGTGAAAGCGGTGCTGATCAATATTTTCGGCGGCATCCTGCGCTGCGACACGCTGGCCACCGGTGTAGTGGCGGCCGCGCGCGATTTGCAGATTGGGGCGCCCATCGTCGTGCGCATGGAGGGCACCAACGTGGAGCTGGGCCGCAAGATTCTGCAGGAGTCCGGGTTCAACTTCACCGTCGCGGATGGGATGCGCGATGCCGCCGAAAAGGTAGTCCGCCTGTCTGCGCAATAGGCTGCAAATAGAGGAGACGATGAGCGTACTGGTTGATGAAAGCACTCGGCTGATCGTGCAGGGCTTCACCGGAAAGGAGGGCACCTTCCACGCGCAGCAGGCCATCGCGTATGGCACGCAAGTGATGGGCGGCGTGGTGCCCGGCCGGGGTGGCTCGACGCATCTGGACCTGCCGGTGTTCGATACGGTGGAACAGGCTGTGCGGGATACGGGCGCGAACGCGTCGGTGATCTTCGTGCCGCCGCCCTTCGCCGCGGACGCCATTATGGAAGCCGCGGCGGCCGGGGTGCCGCTGGTGGTGGCGATCACCGAAGGCATTCCGGCGCTCGACATGGTGAAGGTGTGGGCTTATTTGAAAGGCGGGCGGACGCGGCTGATCGGTCCCAACTGCCCCGGCGTCATCTCACCCGGCAAATGCAAGATCGGCATCATGCCGGGCCACATTCACCTGCAGGGCCATGTAGGCGTGGTGTCGCGCTCGGGCACGCTGACGTATGAAGCGGTGGGGCAGTTGACCGGTCTCGGCATCGGCCAATCCACCTGCATCGGCATAGGCGGCGATCCGATTATCGGCACGACCTTCCTGGACGCTCTGAGACTGTTTCACGAAGACCCGGACACGCACGCCATCGTGATGATCGGCGAGATCGGCGGAGACGCGGAGGAGACCGCGGCGCGCTACGTGAAGGAGCACGTGCGCAAGCCGGTGATTGGTTTCATCGCGGGGCAGACGGCGCCGCCGGGCCGCCGCATGGGCCACGCCGGCGCCATCATTTCGGGCGGATCGGGCGCGGCCGCGGATAAAATTCAGGCCATGCAGGAAGCGGGTATTACAGTCTGCTCGTCGCCCGCGGAAATCGGAGAAAAGGTAAAGAGCCGCTTATGAGCATAGAGCGCACGTTATCGATTATCAAGCCCGACGCGGTGGCGGCGGGACACACCGGAGAGATCCTCTCTACCATCGAGGTGGAAGGTTTCAAGATAGTAGCGTTGCGGATGACCCGCTTGAGCAGGCTGCAGGCGGAGGCGTTCTACGCGGTGCATCGCGAGCGGCCTTTCTATTCGAGCCTGGTCAGATTTATGACCGAGGGCCCCATCGTGGCGGTGGCGCTCGAGCGCGAGGACGCCGTCGCCAAGCTGCGCGAGATCATGGGCGCGACCAATCCCGCCAGCGCCATGGAAGGCACCATCCGCAGGCGGTACGCGGAGTCAATCGAGCGCAACTGTATTCACGGGTCGGACGGGCCGGACACGGCGGCAGTGGAACTGGCCTACTTCTTCAGTACCCTGGACCTGTCGGACTATTAGATGAACCAGTGAGCGCCACACGCACCAGTTGACTGCGAGTCCGCACACCGGCCTTTCGAAATACTTCCCGCAGGATCGATTTTGCGGCGCCTTCCGAGATCCCAACCTGCCCGGCAATAGTCTTGTTGGTAAGGCCATCGAGGACGCCTTCGAGGACCTGCTGCTCCCGCTTTGTCAGCAGGCCGTCCAGGTTCCGATTCCCGCGCTCCGTGATCGAGCCGGCCAGAAGTTGCACTACTGCCAGGTCGACCCAGGCTTCTCCCGCCGCGACCTGCCGGATGGCCTTAGGCAGACTATCCAGGGAACTGTGCTTTAGGAATACGCCGGATGCGCCGGCGCGTAAGGGCTTGAACAGGCCCGCCGTATCTTTTTCGGACGCCAGCACCAGAATCCTACCTTGATATCCGGCCTGGCGGGCAGTGGAAATGAACTGGGCGGCTTCGTTCCCAACCGCATCGCAATCCAATAAGATCACATCTACAGGCGAACGGCTGAGGACTTCCAAACCTTCCGCCGGCGTGCCACACTCATGCACGATTTCCAGGTCGGGGTCCGATTGCAAGTGGCGGCTAAGGCTCTCCCGTACCAGGACGTAATCGATCAATAAGAGCAGTCGTATGCGATCCATGCCCTCATTCAGTTATAGAGGAGCAAGTTCTCATTTCGAAGCACCGCGCCTGAAAGATAGGCGGCTTTAGTCGAAAGATCGGCTATCCGGACCGAAAGATACGGTGGCCGCAACGGATGGTCGGAAGTCCGGCATAAAAAGATAGGTCCGCCTGCCTGTATGAAAGATACGTGGCGGCCCCACTGGCGGCCGTTCTAGATTGAAATCTGCTGTCTCCTATCAATGATCCGCGGACTAGTCGATTTTGCTCTGAATAGCCGTTTCCTGGTGCTGGCTCTTGCCATCCTGCTGTTTGTGTGGGGCATTATCTCGTTCAAAAACTTGCCTATCGAGGCCTATCCGGATGTGGCCAACAATTACGTGCAGGTCATCACGCAATGGCCGGGTATCGCGGCGGAAGAGGTTGAGCAGCAGGTCACCATTCCACTCGAAATCGTGATGAACGGCCTGCCGCACCTGACTCATCTGCGCTCCGTATCGCTGTTCGGGCTTTCCAGCCTGATGCTGATTTTTGACGACGAATCGGACAACGACTGGAACCGGCAAAAGGTACTCGAGCGTCTCGCTCAGGTCACCCTGCCGAACAATCTGCAGCCGCAGATGGGCACGGACTACAGTCCGGTGGGCCAAATCATGTTCTACACACTGACCAGCACCAATCCGGAGTATGACGTGATGGAGCTGAAATCGCTCGAGGACTGGGTGCTGGAGAAGCAATTCAAGTCCGTGCCGAACGTAGTGGACGTATCCAGCTTCGGTGGCCCGACCAAGGAATATCAGGTGCGGGTCGATCCGAATAAACTCATTGCGTATGGCCTGAGCATCGGCGAATTGGAACAGCAGCTTACCAACAACAACGTGAACGCCGGTGGAAGCTTCATCCAGGCTGGATTGCAGCAGATCAACGTGCGCGCGGTGGGATTGTTCCGTACCGTCAAGGATATCGCCGACACCGTAGTCAAAGCCCAGAACGGAACGCCCTTGTGGGTAAGCGACATCGGCGCCGTGGCGCAAGGGCCGAAGATCCGGCTGGGTCGATTTGCGAAGGCCATTCACCGCGCCGATGGCAAGATTCTCGACGACGACGACGTGGTCTCGGGCATCGTGCTGTTGCGCAAAGGCGCGCGGGGCGATGAAACGCTCGACCTCATACACAAAAAGATCGCGGAACTGAACGGCCGCATTCTGCCCAGAGGTGTAAAGGTAGTTCCCTTCCTGGACCGCAGCGACCTCGTACAGTACACCACGCACACGGTTCTGCACAACCTGAAGGAAGGCATCATCCTCGTTTCGATCGTCCTTTTCCTGTTTCTGGGTAACCTTCGCGGCGCGCTGATCGTGGCCCTCACCATTCCGTTTTCGCTCCTGTTTGCGGCCATATGCCTGGACCTTCGCCAGATCCCTGCAAATCTGCTGTCACTCGGAGCGCTGGATTTCGGCATGGTCGTAGACGGCGCCGTAGTCATGGTGGAGAACATCGTTCGGCACCTGGGCCGAACTGGCCATACTTCCAAGACGCCGATCGAGCGCATCCGTGAAGCCGCTCACGAGGTGCAGCGGCCCGTGTTTTACGCCATCGGGATTATCATCACCGCGTACCTGCCGATCTTCACGCTGCAGAGCGTGGAAGGGCGCCTCTTCAAGCCGATGGCGTGGACGGTTGCCTTTGCCCTGCTGGGAGCGCTGATCTTCTCCATGATATTGGCGCCGGTTCTTTCCAGCCTTCTGTTCCGCCGCAACGTGCGTGAGTGGCGCAATCCGGTGCTGGTGCTGCTGACGGAGGGCTATCGCAAGGCCGTGCGCTGGGCCATACGGGCGCGTTGGCTGACCGTCGGCATTGGCGTGGTCAGCTTGATTGCCGTCATCTACCTGGCTACCAGCAGCGTCATCGGTTCGGAATTTCTGCCGCATCTCGATGAGGGAGCCATCTGGGTTCGCGGCACGCTGGCGCCCAGCACCGGTCCGGACGAAGGCAGCCACGTGGCCGACGAGGCACGTTTGCGGCTGGCTTCCTTCCCGGAAGTTACCGTGACAACCAGCCAGGTTGGCCGCCCGGATGACGGAACCGATACCACCGGCTTTTTCAATACCGAGTACTTTGTCGATCTGAAGCCGAAGGAGCAATGGCGTTCCGTTTTTCACCAGAACAAGGATGAGCTCATCGCCGCCATGAATCGTGAACTGGAGAAGACGCCTGGCGTAATTTGGAACTTCTCCCAACCGATTGCGGACAACATGGAGGAGGCGGTTAGCGGCGTCAAAGGTCAGCTTGCCACCAAGGTTTACGGGGACGACCTGAAACTGCTGGAAGCCAAGGGCACCGAGGTGGTGAACATCATGCGGCAGATCCGCGGCATAGAGGACCTCGGATTATTTCGTGTGATCGGCCAGCCCAACCTGAACTTCACGGTGGATCGAAAACAAGCCGCGCGCTTTCAAATCAACGTTGCCGACGTGCAAGACGCCATTCAGACGGCGGTCGGCGGAAACGCCTTGACCCAGGTCTTGCAAGGCGAGCGGCGGTTCGACCTGGTGATGCGCTACTTGCCACAATACCGAGATACACGCGAGTCGATCGAGAACATACGCCTGTTGGCGCCGTCGAACGAGCGCGTGTCCCTTGCGCAACTCTGCAACATCGAAACCACAGACGGGGCTTCGGAAATCTATCGGGAAGGCAATTCGCGGTACGTGGCCATCAAGTACAGCGTGCGGGGGCGCGATCTGGGCGGTGCGGTCGAGGAGGCCATCCAGAAGGTGGATCGTGGAGTCAAGCTGCCACCTGGATATCAGGTCCGTTGGGAGGGCGAATACGAGAGTGAGAAGCGCTCGGAGAGACGGCTCCTGATTATCGTGCCCATCACCGTGCTCATCATTTTCATCATTCTCTACACCATGTTCCATTCGTTCAAGTGGGCCATGCTGATTCTGGCTAATGTGGCTATGGCGCGCATCGGCGGGCTCCTGGCGCTATTGATCACCCACACCAACTTTAGCGTGTCCTCGGGCGTCGGCTTTCTGGCGCTGTTTGGCGTGTCCGTTCAAACCGGTGTGATCATGCTGGAGTACATCAATCAGCTTCGTGTGCGGGGAAGGACCATAGAAGACTCCGCCATTGAAGGCGCTGTTCTCAGGCTTCGCCCCATTATGATGACCATGCTGGTGGCTACGCTCGGACTGCTGCCCGCCGCGCTCTCGCACGCGATCGGCTCCGATTCACAGCGGCCCTTCGCTATCGTGATCGTCGGCGGACTGATTGCGGACCTGGTCATGAGCATCTTCCTTCTGCCGACCCTCTATGTGTGGATGGCCGGAGACCACGACATACTCCCGGAGGCGGAGGCGGATTTCGATGAGCAGTGACAACCTGTACGCCTGGGTTATTCAAAAGTGGCCCACGCTCCTGTTGAGGGCAGGCCTAGTGCTGTTCTGGTTGGCGTGTATCAATAGCGGGCGGCTTCCGATTGAGGCGCTATTTGTAGGTCCGGGCATGATGGTCGCCGGGGCTACCATGATGGTATTCAACAAGCGGGACTCCACGCATTAAGCCAGACGTTTCGCCAGGAACGGCAGACCCTGCACGCCATAGAATGTGTGTACGTCGTCGAAGATTTCCTGTTGCGCCTGGGACGCGGCGTCGAAAACTTCGTATACTTTCTTCACCCGCGCGAAGCTGGCCTGGCTGGCTTCTATCGGGAAAATGGGGTCCTTCCGGCCTGATTCGGCAAACAGCGGGCGTGGCGCGATCAGGCCGGCTACATCGTACATCTCGGCCCAGTTGAGAATTCCGGGCACGTAATTGTCGATGCAGTGAGCCAGGCTCATAACACTGTCGCGAAAGGTGTTGAGATAGCCGCTGATCATGGCGGCGCGGATGCGGGGCTCGAGCGCCGAAGCGAAGGTGGTGCAGGTCCCACCCCCCGAGATGCCCATGCAACCCACGCGGCGGGCGTCCAGCTCCTGGCGGGTTTCGATCCAGTCGATGGCGCGCATCACGTCGTAAACGCGCCAGCCGATCATAGTCTGTCCCAGCAGCAGCGCGGCGCCGGCGGAAGGTTGACAGGCGGTGGCCGTTGCGCCCCCTTTGCGCGTTAGCGGATCGCGCCGGCAGCCGAACGCCAGCGGTTCGATGGCTAGGGCGGCCATGCCGTGCTCCACCACTTGAATGGCGAAGTCGTGCTGGTATCCTTCTTTGTTGGTGCGGTCGCGGCCTTCGGCGTCGATGCCCACAATGTCATCCACGCCGCGCCCGTGGCCCGGAATACAGATCATGGCCGGATGCGGCGGCGCCGAATTCAGCGGCGTCAGCAGATAGCCGAGCACCAACATATTGGGGCGGCTCTCAAAGACGAACTTCTCGCGGCGATAGGCGGGAAACTCGCGCACTTCAAGCGTCTGGGCCTGCAGCGGCGCGCGCGCAGGAAAGCCGCCCAGAAGCTCTGTGATCTTAGCACGCAGGCGCTTTTGCCAGGCTTCGGCCTGCTTGCGGTTTTCGGCGCGGAAGGTGAGCCGCAGGGGCGCCGATTCGTAAAGTTTACGCGTGTAAAGAACGGGGTCGAACTCGGCGGCATCCACCTTGCCTTCGAAACCCTCGAGAGCGCCGCCATACCCGGCCTGGGCGCCTGCGCGCGCCGCGGGCAAAAACGCGACGCCCCCGGCGGCCGCCAGTTTTCCGAGTTCTCTGCGTGTCATCCGAAATCACCTCCACTTGCTTCGCGAGCGAGTTTGCGATACCAATTATATCCCGGAGGGTTTTATGAAAAAGTGGATGACGCTGGCCGCGGTGCTGGCGATTGGATCGCCTGTCTTCGGCGCCGACGAAGGCGCCCTGTTAGCCAAACACTGGAAAACGAGCGCGGACTTCACGCTGGCCGTCGCGGATGCCATGCCGGCCGATCATTATGACTTTAAGCCGAACCCCGAAGAAATGAGTTTCGGCAAGGTGATGGCGCATATCGCCATGGCCAACAATAACGCCTGCTCCCTGGTTGGCGGATCGAAGGCGCCCGCGGTGCCGGACAAGATCGCGGCGGCGTATAAAGATCCCAAAGGCGCGTTCGACAAAGAGATGACCATACAGTTCTTGCGCGATTCTTTCGACTTTTGCACGAAAGTGGTCAACGCAATCACCCCGGAAAAGCTGGATGCCATGACCGGACCGGAAGGGCACCAGATGAGCGGCCGCGAACGGCTGTGGGCGTACTTCACGCACACGGCGCATCATCGCGGACAGGCGGAGGTTTACTTGCGGGTGAACGGAATTAAGCCGCCGGACTATCAGTTTTAGACTTCCCGCACCCGCCGGACTTCGTCCAGGAACAGAGCTGCCACGCGCGGCGCATCGAACTGTTCCACCCAAAGGCTTCCGGTAGCGGCCTGGGCCGCCCGCAATGCCGGCGCGCGATAAAGCGATTCGATCCCGGCCGCCAGCGCCTCGGCGTTGTCCCGCTCGACCAGCACGCCGTGCGGGACGACCTCGGGAATCGCCGCCGCACGAGCGGCCACAATGGGCTTGCCCGCGGCCATGGCTTCCAGGAACACGACTCCGAAGCCCTCCTGCACGCTGGGCAGGCAGAACAGATCCGCGCGATTGTATTCCGCGGCAAGCTGCTCGCGCGAGACATCGCCCACGAAGCAGACCATGTCCCCAAGACTCAGATCGCGGTGCAATGCGCGCAGGCGAGCGGCTTCCGGGCCGTTTCCCACCAACCGGACCGACAGGCACGGAATGCGGCTGCGCAATTGCGCTGCGGCTTCGAGCAGCACGTGCAGGCGCTTGCGCGGGTAGAACCGGCACACCGATAGAATAGTAAATCGTTCTTCATCCTGCCGCGCGGGATTGCCGCCGAGCAGGCTGCGCCATCCGGCAAGGTTGATCATCTCCGGGACGATGCGCGGCAGTTGCGGCAGGCGGTAAGCCTCGCGCGCGGCTTCCGCCGAGTGGCGGCTGGTACATACCACGGCGTCGGCGCGCCGGACATGGATGGTTTCAAAGTGCGCCTGTACGCGCATGGTCGCGCGGGTCATTCCGGATTCGTTGCGCAGTTCGTCGGCGATCACGCCTTTGAGCGAGGCGATGTGCGGATGTCCTTCGCGCCCGGCTATGCGATAGCCGTCCAGGTCGAAGCCCACCGTTGCATCGCACGCGTCCCGCGCGCGCAGGGTCTCGTTGAAAAGAATGCGTTCGAGCGTATAGACAGGCAGGTGAACTTGCGGGACGACCAGATCCAATCCGACGCCGAGATGGCGCAGCGCGTCGCACAGACTCCGTATTCCCACAAACGTGCCGCTGCCCTGTTGGACGTTCAGAGGCGTGGAAGTGATGAAGCGCAGTCGCAGTACCAAGTATAATAACAAAGCACCTGCAAATGGCCGCTCCCAGCACCTTCGTCGCCGCAGAGCGGATGAAAACCGGCCGCCCTTATTGGTTGCCGCTGGCGCTCTTCTGCCTCGGTCACTTCTTTGTCGATCTATATTCGGGCGCGCTCGGCGCCATGCAGCCAGTGCTGCTCGACCGCTTCCGTCTGAGCTATACCGAAGCGGGCGTTCTGGGAGGAGCGCTGGTGTTTTCGTCGTCGGTGATGCAGCCGGTATACGGCTATCTTTCCGACCGGCTGCATTCACGGCTATTCGCCGCGCTGGGGCCGGCGATGGCTGGAATTTTCATCTCCACGCTGGGCTGGGCGCCGGGTTATGCGGGTTTGCTCGCGATGGTGGTGTTGGGAGGAGCAGGCATCGCGGCATTCCATCCGCAGGCGGCGGCGAACGCAGTGGCGGGCGTGCGGCGAAATCGCGGCCGCGCCATGGCTGTGTTCGTTTGTTCGGGGTCGCTCGGGCTGGCGGTGGGTCCGCTGTTCTTTTCCGCGCTGACAGCGGGAGGCACGCTGGCGCATACCCCCTGGGGCGCGGCGCCTGGACTGGCAACGACGGCACTCCTACTGTCTCTGATGCCGCCGCTGGCCGGGCGCGCTCCGCACTCGGCGAAGTTCGATTGGGCGCCGTTGCTCGCGGTCTGGAAGCCGATGGCCGTTCTCTATTTTCTGGTGGTGATCCGGTCCGTAGTGCAGATCACGTTCACCCAGATGCTGCCGCTTTATCTGCATACCCAGCGCAACTATTCTCTCTCCGCGGCAAGCTTGTGCCTGGCGCTGTACCTGCTGGGCGGCGCCGTGGGCGGCATGGCGGGCGGCACTCTGGCCGATCGTTTTGGCGGCCGCCGCGTGATCATGATCTCGATGCTCGGATCGACGCCGCTGCTGGCACTGTTCGTCTTCGGCCATGGCGCGCTCTCGGTGGCCGGTCTGTTCCTGGGCGGCGCGATCCTGTTGTTCACTATTCCTGTAAACGTGGTAATGGCGCAGGACCTCGCACCGACTCAGGCGGGCACGGTCTCGGCGCTCATGATGGGCTTCGGATGGGGCGTGGCCGGGCTGATCTTCATTCCCCTGACCGGCTGGGTCTCCGATCTGTTCTCCATGCAGTGGGCTTTCGCGGGCCTGATTGCCTTCCCGCCTATCGGCTTTCTGCTGGCGTTCAGGCTGCCGAAATGAGCTCGGCCGGCAAAGCCGTGTGCCTGTTGAGCGGCGGCCTGGATTCCGCGACATGCCTGGCTCTGGCTCGCCAGCAAGGCTACGAATGCTACGCGCTCTCGTTTGACTACGGGCAGCGCCACCGCGTGGAGCTCGAGGCCGCGGCCAACGTAGCGCGGTCGTTGCGCGCGGAGCGGCACGTGGTGGCACACATCGATCTGCGGCAGATCGGCCATTCCGCTCTCACTGACGATCTCAGCGTGCCGAAGGGGCGCTCCACCGAGGATATGTCGCACGGCATTCCAGTGACCTACGTTCCGGCGCGCAACACCATCTTCCTTTCTTTCGCGCTGGCCTGGGCGGAAGTGCTCGAGGCGCCGGATATCTTCATCGGGGTGAATGCGCTCGATTACTCCGGCTATCCGGACTGCCGTCCCGAATACATCGAGGCGTTTGAGCGTATGGCCAACCTGGCCATCAAGGCGGCCGTGGAGGGGCGCCTGCGCATTCATATCCACACGCCGCTGATCCGCCTGTCGAAAGCGGAAATCGTGAAGCTGGCGGGCGAGCTCGGCCTGGATTTCAGCCTGACGCACAGTTGTTACGATCCCGACGCGCAGGGGCGGCCCTGCGGACAGTGCGATTCCTGTCTGCTGCGCCGCAAGGGATTTGAAGAGGCCGGCATTGAGGATCGCTGAGATCTTTTATTCCATTCAGGGCGAAGGCTCGCTGGTGGGTACGCCTTCCGTGTTCGTGCGCTCGAGCGGCTGCAACCTGCGCTGCTCCTGGTGCGACACGCCCTACACTTCGTGGAATCCGGAAGGCGACGATTGGCCGCTGGAGCGAGTTCTGGCGGCGGTGGATGCGTACGCGGCGCGGCACGTAGTAGTGACCGGCGGCGAGCCCATGATCGCGCGCGAGATCGTGGATCTTACGCGCCAGTTGCGGCGGCGTGGACGACACATCACCATCGAAACAGCCGGCACGGTGTTCGCGCCGGTCGAGTGCGATCTGATGAGCATCAGCCCAAAGCTCGCAAATTCGACGCCGCCGGGCGAGTGGGCCGACCGCCACGAGCGCTTGCGCATCCAGCCCGAGACGCTGCGGCGGCTGATGGCGGCTTATGAGCATCAGCTCAAATTCGTAATCGCGCAGCCGGACGATGTGGCCGAGGTGCTGGAACTGCTGCGCGCGCTCGATGCCGACGCGGGTAAAGTGATCCTGATGCCGGAGGGTGTGGATGCCGGCGTGCTACGCGATCGCGGCGTGTGGCTGGCGGAGGTCTGCAAGCGCGAAGGCTTTCGCTTCAGTCCCCGGCTGCACGTCGAGCTGTATGGGAACCGGCGCGGGACATAGTTGCGGCAGCCGGTGAAACGATTTTCGAGGTTCCGTCACTATATCATTTGGAGCGTGAACGGCGAGTCAAACGACTGCGTTTCCCCCCGCTGCTTACCATAACTATATTCCCGCCGAGGCCCCCCGCCCCAAGCGACGTTCACGCTCCGGTAATGCCGCTTGCCGGACTTCAGCGCGCCGGAACCCACTGCCCGACGCCATCCACCGTCCTCTGTAGCTCAGGCGCGACCGCGATTCCCCGCGGGACCCAAGCGCAGTAACTTCGGTCCTCACTCTTACACGCGCCGGCTGGGTCGTCTAGTACCCGCCGTGTCAGCGCGTCGAGATCGTATGACTCTCTGGAGGCTACCACAGCCATATCATGATCGGCCCTGCTTACGCGAGTTAGAAAGATGAGGCGCACGTACTTCGCGCTACGGGGCAACTGGAACAGCGGAGCAAGCGGGCGCGATCGCGCAGACTTCTGGCCCTCTTGGGTGATTTCCGCCGAAAGGAACTGCAGGCGAACTCCGGTTCCAATTCGCGATCTTACGGCATAATACGCAAGTTCGTAGCCGCCAGACTTGAGTATGGGCGTGACCACCCGCAGCCGCCATCCGGGTTGCAGGTCGATGTAGTCGGGCCGATCGACCGCGGCCGGGGGTGCAGGGGCCTTGCGCGCGGCACACCCTGTCAGCACGATTGCCAGCGCCACCGCACGGCCTGCCGTCACAGGAGGCGCCAGTGCACCTCTATGGTTGCGGCGACCGGCACCGCCTGGCCGTCTTTGACTCCCGGTTTGAACTGCCACTGGCTGATGGCTTCAATGGCCTGTTCATCCAGGCCGAGTCCGAGGCCCCTCAGAATCCGGGCATCGCGAGCTACGCCTTTCGGACCAATCACCACCTGGACGACTACCGTACCTTGCAACCCAGCGGCGCGACCTTCCTCGCTATACTCCGGCTCCACTTTTTGCACAACAGACGGGGGGCTAACTCCCGCGCCGACCTTATACGCGATGGAGGCTGTATCCGATCTCGCCGGCGGCGCATTGGCCCTCTGTATGGCGGCCGCGCGCGCGTCCATCTCTCCGGCCTGGTCCGTGCGGCCCTGCTCACGCAGGAACCGGCTGTAAACTTCCATAGTGACGGCCGCCTCCGCCGACTGCGGATCCTGTACGGAAAGTGCGCTCTGATAAAGTCTTTCGGCGTCGTCCATGTGTTCCTGCCGCTGCTCGACCACGGCCTGCCACATCAGCGCCGCGCCGGCCTGGGTAGGATCGACGCGCTGCGCCTGCTGGAAATAGTCCTTGGCTTGCGGGAAATCTTTTTTCGCTATGGCAGCCAGCCCCAGATGAGTCAATGCGCCCGCCGCTTCCGGATGGTTGCCTAACACCTGAGCGGCTTTGGCGTAGAATTCCTCGGCAGGCTGGGTGTGGTTCTGCTTCTGCTCCAACGCGGCGAGATTCATCAATCCGACGCCGTATTGCACGCTTTGTTCGCCGAAGACTGCGGCGCGGATGGCCACCGCGGAGTCCAGAAGCTTGCGCGCCGTGTCGTACTGCCGCAATTGTGCCGCGGCCTTGGCGGCGGTCTCCAGCCTTTCGTAATCTTTCTGCGAGCCGGCCTGCGCCTGACTCTCCTGCGCACGCACGGCCGCGAGGGGCGCGACCAGCGCCACAGCCAGGAGCGCCGCGGCCAGCACGGAGGCGCGGCCTGTCGCTCGACGGTTGACTCCGGAGTCCAGGATTGCCAGCAGCCGGCCTTCCAGTTGCGACCGCCGCGCCATGGCGACTGCTGCCCATCCAATCGCCGGAGCCGATTGCAAGGTGCGGGCAACTTCGAGCAGATGGCCCGCGTAATCCGAAGCGCGCGCTCCGGCGTTCAGCACCAGGTCGTCGGCGGCCCGCTCGCGCTCCTTCAGGAATTCGCGCCAGGCGATCCACGCCAGCGGATTCCACCAATAAATGTTCATCGCCGCGCGCGCCAAAAGGTGCGTGGCCGGGTCGCCGCGCCGCACGTGCGCCAGCTCATGCAGCAGCACGATGCGGCGGCGCTCCGCGCTCCATTCCGTGGCTTCCGAGGGCACCAGAATAGCCGAGCGCATCAGGCCGAAGGTCATCGGCATGCTGCCTGCTTCGGTCTCGAGCACATCCACCGCGCGGCGAACTTCAAGCTCCCGCGACAATGCCCCGCAGAGTGCGCTATCGGGAAACGGCTTGGCTGAGCGCCGCACGCGCCAGGCAGCAACATAGGCCGCCAGGGTCCGTGCAAAGGCGGCGGCAAAACCCGCCAGCCAAATCAGCATGAGCCAGACTCGCCAATCCGTGTACTGAAGCGCGCCCCTGAAAGACCCGGCCATGCCGCCAGGCGCAGCATGCGTTGCGGATTCGCCAGCGCCGCCATCGCGCGACGCCGCCGCAGTCGCCTGAAACACCGCGTCCGTCTGACGCGGCCAGAGCGCGGCGGCCGTGCGCACGCGCAGCGCCGGCAGCGAGACCGAAAGAAAAGGCAGCGCCAGAACCGCCGCCAATGCCCCGGTCCACACCAGGTGCCGCGCCGCCGCGGAACGCCCGCGCAGCAGCCCCGCTGCTAGCCACGCCACTGCCAGCACCACCGTGCTCTTCAACGCTACGCCGATGAAAATGGGATACCACGCCATTTACTTGCCCTCCCTTTTAGCTTTTTCGATCATTTCCGCCATGCGGTCCAATTCCGCGCGCGTCAAACGCGTGGAAGAAACATCCAGCAGCGCCGCCACCACCTGCTCCGGCGCATCCTTAAAGAACGTATCCAACAGGTGTTTCACCGCCGATCGCTTGGCTTTGTCGCGCGCCACCGTCGGGACATAGACATACTTCAAGCCTTCCGCCTGATGCCTCACGTGGCCCTTTTCCTCGAGCACCCGCAGCATCGCCCGCACCGCCGAATAGCCGGGCGGGTCCGGCATGGCTTCCAGTACTTCGGAAGCCGAGGATTTGCCGCGCTGGTAGAGAATATCCATGATCTGCCGCTCCCGCCGGCTCAACCCGCCGGGGCTCATGGCCGCGTCTCCTGCTGGAATTTTAGCAACATGCTAAAAAATTAGCATTAACGCGCGGCGCTGTCAAGAGCATAATAGGAAAATGTTTTCGCTCGACGGTCTGGTCCGCGATATCCGCTTCGGGCTCCGGCAGCTCGCCGCGAACCCGGTGTTCGCCACAGTGGCCATCCTTTCGCTCGGCGTGGCCATCGGAGCCAACACATCCATCTTCAGCCTGTTGAATGCGGTTGCGCTGCGGCGTCTGCCCGTGCCGCATTCCGAGCGGCTGGTGGAAGTCGATGCGCCGGATTCCCAAAACGTCCGGCAGCGCTCTCCTATGCGCAGGTCAGCGCATTGCGCGCCCGCCAGTCCGTGTTCTCCAGCGTTTCGGGCTGGCTGCTGCCGGTCCTGAATGTAGAAGTGAATAGAAACCTGTCGCACAGCGCCGTGCTGGTGGTCACCGAGGACTACTATTTCACTTACGCCGTGAGTCCGATTCTCGGGCGCACGCTGCTGCCGTCCGATACGCACTTTCCCTCCGGCGGGGCAGCCGCCGTAGCGGTGATCAGCTTCCAGTGCTGGCAGGAGCGGTTCGGCGGCGATCCCGCCGTTCTGGGCAAGAGCATTCGCATCGAAGGCCGGCCCTTCGCGGTCGTGGGCGTCATGCCCGCGCACTTCTCCAGTCCGCAGATCGACGCATCCGCCGACGCCACAATTCCCGTCGAGGCCTCGCCCTCGCGATCTTTGAAGGCCCTCGCGGCTTAGATCCGAAATCGATGTTGTTGCTGGCCTCGGCCCGGCTCCGCGACGCCGTCTCGCTACAGCAGGCCAATGGCCGCGGGGCTATTGGCAGTGGCTGGTCTGCTGGCTGCTTCCGTTCCCGCGCTGCGCGCTTCCCGAGTGAATCCTGTCGAAGCATTGCGGGCGGAGTAAGGATCTGTCTAGAAATAACATATCCACTATAGAATATTTTAGCGTATACTGATTGCAGTGGCCGACATCTCTGCGATCACCGCGCGCTACGAGGCTCTTAAGACAGTTTTGGACGAGCGATCGC
>Ga0302324_100006397_pt1 | contig 25390 bp, 15 predicted proteins | sample Palsa_T0_1_FD_201949 | JGI IMG/M metagenome (GOLD analysis project Ga0302324, IMG submission 201949) | Peat permafrost microbial communities from Stordalen Mire near Abisko, Sweden - Palsa_T0_1 | ecosystem: Environmental > Terrestrial > Soil > Palsa > Peat permafrost | place: Sweden: Abisko... | reverse complement strand
GCTTGGGATGAGCGGCCACCAACCATGCAATCGACAGCACCGCAAGTGTGGCCGCCAGATGGGCCGGGGACCGCATTTCCCCGACACTCCGCGCGCTCAAGTCGAGTTGGCGCATCATAAAGGGAACATTGGCCCTGTGGAGGAGTAAGCGTTGTTCGCCTCTCCTCTCCGGTTGTGAGAAGAGAGCCCGTACCTGGATCGCACATTCATTTCGCCTGCTATGTTTCTTCAATTCGCACTCAATTCCCAACGGTTCTTTCCAGCAAGATTCACATTAAGTGGTCGCTGGAAGCGGTGACAAGGTTAGCACGGTTCTTGGCTCTATTCTATCTATATGAAAACAAGCAGCTTACGATCATGCGTTTCCATCTAACAGTAGATACCTTAGAAAAAGCCGCGCGGACCTGCGACCAGGAGGCAGCAGCTTGTTTTGATTCGACGGGAGGCGGTTATTCCCAGGGGAAAACGAATCGAAGAAAGAACCCTGGAAAATCATTCTCCCGATCTGACCGGACGTGCAAAACATCCAGATGTAGACTTTGTGGTTGATGGAGTGCGAGAATCATACTCGCTCGCAGATTCCCGATATGCTATCTCCCTCGTCTACCGATACTCGGATCGCAGAAATCGCCAAAATTGCGGAAACAAAAGGCGGTCTTGCGTCTCTCCAGCAACATCTCAAAGAGGTGATTGAGGGCGACGTCTTCAAGGGGAGCCACCGTAGCGGCCAGTTTCTCCAATACATCGTAGATCAGGCAGTTGCCGGCCACTTCGAATCGCTTAAGGAGCGAGTGATTGGGATGGAGTTGTTTGGGCGCTCCGCGTCCTACGATACTGGCGACGACGCGATTGTTCGCGTTACGGCCAGCGATGTGCGCAAGCGGCTGCTGCAACATTACGGGCGATATGGAGCAACATCGGGGTTTCGCATCAGTCTGCCCTCAGGGTCGTACATACCGGAGATCACGCGCGATCCCCACGTCGAGTTAGGCATCTCTGAGATGGCGGCGAAAACCCACGATCCGGGGCCGTCGCTTCATGAGTCCGCGCTGGTTGCAGACGAGCCAGTCGTCACTGCCTCCGTTTTTCCCCAACTCGAAACAACACAGCCGAAGGCCGCTGGGTGGCGTATGCCGTTGCTTTTCGGGATTTTTCTCGTGGCACTGAATCTCGCGCTGTGGGGCATTTTCTGGGGTCGTTCTCCGCATCCCGAAGCTGCACGCATTTCTTCTCTGCCGTGGTCCGTATTTTTCGGATCTTCCCATGCCACAGAGTTGATTACGAGCGATCCAAACATCGCCGAGATCCAGGGAATTACCGGCAGCCTGGTCTCTGTCTCCGATTATGCCAATCACAATTACATCCCGGTGCCCAATAAGCTCACGCCCGAACAAGCCTATTTCTGCAGGAATGTTCTGCGGGGGGACAACTCGGCCGGGGTTGACGCACCGATAGTTGCAAAAGTTGCGGCGCTCGCTCAGACCAATTCAAAAAGCATAGAAGTCCGTGCGGCTCGAAGCATTCAATTGACAGACTTGAAGTCAGATAATAACTTCATTTTCTTGGGAAGTCCCCGTTCCGATCCATGGCTTTCCCTCTTCAGCGACCAGTTGGATTTCCGGTTTGAATTCGACAAAAGCTCCCGATCAGAGTTTATTCGCAACCTCCACCCTCGCCCAGGTGAAAAGCCGCAATATGTACCAACCGCTCCTGGTTGGGCCACCGGCGATTCGTATTCCATTATCGCCTTGGTTAAAAATCCCGACCAAAGCGGCCAGGTCCTCCTTCTGGCTGGAGCGAACGCAGAGGGCACCGAGGCTGCGGGAAGATTTATAACCGATCTGCCTCGCTTATCAACCGAACTGCGCAAATGCGGTCTCGCCCCTTCTGGTCCGCTCCGGCATTTCGAGATGTTGCTCCATCTAAACACCATGGCAGGCACCCCGAATAACATCGATCTGGCAGCATGCCATATCTTGCCAGATAGCCCCGCCCACTGACGATGCGAGTTCTCTAGCGCGAGAACATTTGAAGGTTGACCGCATCAGCAATGGCCTGGAGGCCTGCGTTATTTGGATGAAGATGGTCGCCGCTGTCATATGCCGGTAGAAACTGAGTCGGATGAAGTGGGTCGTGCGTAGCCGCATCCTGATCGATCACTGCGTCACATCCACTTGTCTTGCCGCGGAGAAAGGCATTGATCTGTTCGCGTGCGACCTCTCCTGCCGGAGTCCAGTAACTGGCTCCTTGATATGGGGTCAAAGTAGAACAGACAAACTTGATCTGTCTTTGATGAGCCCTGGCAATCAGCCGCTTTATACCCGCGATCAGTCGCTCACCCGTTGGAGGCGGCTTGGTAGAACCAAGGTCGTTGATCGGATCGTCGGAGAAAATCACCCAACCGACTCCTGGTTGCCCGAGTGCGTCGCGGTCAAACCGAGTCTCTGCATTATCGCCTGCCCCTTCGGTAAGAAGACGATTCCCGCTGATCCCTTGATTGAGAACGCCGATCTCGATATCGGAATTCAGCAGCCTTTGGGCCAGGTCGTTTGGCCAGCGCCGATTTGTATCCGCGCTGGATTTGTAACCATCGGTAATCGAAGCGCCAAGTGTTACCACCGATCCGAGAACCGACTGATCCTGGACATCGAGATTGACGAGAAAATAGTAGCTTTGAGTGGTCGTGGCACGAGAGATGTTAGTGAGTCCACTCACATCTCCATCGGCTATATAGTTGGTCTGAAATCCGGATGGATGGTACGTCGCTAACCCGGTTGAATCCGGCAGATAGATGCTAATCGCAACATCGACCAGGCGAGGGACCTGAAAGTCGATTGGGTCGCTGATGGCCTCGGTTCCGGGTTGAACGGTAACAGAAAAAAGCCCCCCAAATTGGACCTTCCTATCCGTTGCCACAATGATCGAGGAATCTGTACTCCTCTGGGCAATATGAACGTCTGCGACGGTCAGCGGTTGCGTGCCGAACAGGTTGGAGATATGAATACGGGCCATGTGACCGCCGACGCTGGTGTGCACAATTTGCCGCAGTGTCTGGCGATAGGAGCCCTGTCTCGCATCACCGCGCATGGGCGATGCGGCCCATGTTCCTGTCCACGGTGATCCATGATCCTGTGCCGCAGCGCGAGATGATAAGACCGCGACGAGCATCATCGCAGCTAGCGTCACGAGGACCGGAGTTCCCATCCCGACCTCCGACAAGGCGCTCGTCAGCCCTCTTTGTATAGTCAAGTCCTACCGTCCATCTGACGAAACGATCTCCACGTCTTTGGCTCTGGATTGCGGCGTCACTTTCAGACCCGTGATCTTGCCATTCTCCACGTGTCCTTCAACCGTGGTTCGATAAGGCGCGTGCAGTTTGAAGTCGGCGGTCCAATCGCTGGGCCATGCGGCCAGGAGTTGAATACGCTTGCCATCACTCTCCATCAGCATAGATTCGAGCGTTATCATCCCCGTGCCGCCGTTGTCGAGATCCGGTATCCAATCACCGCCCGCTTTCCAGAACCACGAGAAACGCTCATCGCCATAATCGGTAAATTCGTCGATGGCGGTCTTTTTCGCCACGGCAGTCAAACCAAGCAGGGCGGATTGGGGACCATCCTGTCCCCAACAGGTGTCGAAAGGAAAACGCCGGGCGGCAAAGGTGTTTCGAGCCAGGCTTAGATCGGGTTTGCCCACGCCATAAAGGCGATACGGAAAGACCGTGTAAAGCTCCGGATTTTCCGCGTTGCTCGTCTTGCCATAGCTTTCAGCCGGAAGAATCGTCGGTGCGCCGACGGGGTCGCCCACACCGAACGGCGGAAGCTTTCCTTTTGCAGTCCTTCCAATCGGAATGGCTGGCAGATCTGCGAGAAGTCGTTTCCAGGTATTGCGTTGCTCCGCCGATGTCCATTCGGATGGAAAGGCAAGAAGCCGCGGCAGAACCGACTTTAGCCCCGCAATATCCGGCGTAGGATTCACCGCGATCCTTTGATAGGTTTCCAGAGACTGAACCGGCGTCATCTTGATCTTTCCATCTTCGCCGCGCGGCCAATGCAGGTCGTAGTAAGTCACTATGGCATCGGCGAAAGGGACAATGTCTTTGCGCGCGAATTCCTTGTCTTGTGTGACATCGTATTCATCGAGCATCTGCGAAATGACTTCCAGCGTGCCTTGAATGTGATAGCGCATCCACTCGCTCTTCACTTCCGTTGTCGGATTGTCCCAGCCAAAGTCATTGAGGTTGGGCAGCCCCCAGAAGTATCCCGTTTCTATGAACGCCGCACCTGCATGATGAAAGTAGGCTTCCGTGCGATCCTTGGCGAGCGGCAATGCGTTTACATACATATCGAACCATGGCCTGAGTAAATCGAAATCGCCCGTCTCGATGAGCGGCCAGTAAAGCAGCCGGTTGTTCTGGTTCCAATATGAATTTCCCCATGCCCGAAAATCCGGGTTGTGATCTTTGTTGGTCGATTCCACGTTAGCCGGCATGTTATGTCCAACAGTAAACAAGCCGCCATTGAATTTCGCCGGGAACGCGCCGCGCGAAGAAGCTGCCATCATGTAACGCTGCATGATGAAACCTTGTGAAACCTTTGCTGCGTCTTCCGTTCCGGAGACGTGGATCCAACTCCGGCTCCAAAACTCCCGCCACCATTGTTCATGCGCAGAACGAGCGGTGCTGAGCGGAACTGCATTCACTTTTTTAACCAGCGAATCCATATCAGCTTTCCATTCCGCCGGCGAAGCTGCTTCCGTCTTGGTGAGGCCAATCAGATCAAGCCGCAGGTTCCTGTCCGGCGCTGCCGATTTCAGAGTACGGTCGTCGCTGCTCAGCAATCCAGGCCCTGTCAGCGCTGCTCCAAAGCAGCGGTGCAACAGCGGGTCCGGATACTTCTGCAAGACCGATTGCAAGTGCTCCTGTTCCAACAAAATCGGGTAGATGCTGGACGAATTGAAGTGATGCCACGTGACCTGGCTTGAACTCGCGGGCATCACCGTATCCGCCTCAAAGTTAAGCGGAATCGCGTGGTTTCCCATTTCAAACAACCCGCCTTTGTCTGGCGACGATTCGTCATAGGGATGTGTCTTAATGCGCCACAGTTCCAGTTTTGCTTGCAATGCCGCGGGATGCTCCAATTTCGCTTCGACATGGATCACTGGACGATTTGCATCGACCCACACTGTCACGGCATTGGCGCCGCTGGTGATTTCGATGCTGCCATCTTCCAATCGCAGAGTCTGTTTGAAGTCAGTCGCGCCAACGAATGGATTCGGCGTCAGTTGGATTCGAACGCGCCCTAGTTTCACCAACTTGCCCAGCTCCGTCCACGCATCCGCTTTAGCCACAAGCAAAACGAGGTCTCCGTTCTCTTCCGTCCAGGCATTGGCTGCAAGATCACCATTCCCGATTGGCATCGAGTCGTTTTCGTTGCGACCTAACGTCGTCCACGTGACATCGTTGACCGAGACGAATGGATTCCCAGAGGCCAGCGCCGCGACCGCTCCGAGGCACAACATACAGAGTCCAAGGCTGGCAATGTGAAAGAAGTGTTTCGTGGAATGCACGGTAACCTTTCTCCTGGGATGAATCGCCTCAGTTAGTGCGTTTAGCGTTCGCGGAAAAACAAGAATGGCACTGCGTCGCACAGGTGACTTCTGCCGCGCTTCGGACCTTGCCATTTCCAGTAACGAATCGAGGTGAGAAAGAAAATCCGTTTGACTCGCGCTCAAGTGATTGCGGTCCCGCCTCACTCACTTGCTAGCGGTCTCCCGATCTGCTTTGAATTTCTCCAGATGGGCCTTTGCCAAATCAGGTTGTTTCAACCTCATATAGAGTCTTGCGAGGAGAAAATGAATCTGCGCATCTCTGGTGCTGAGCTCTGGCAGAGTCAGAGCTCGTTCCGCTTCGATTGCGGCATTCTTGTAATCTCCCTCTTCGTCCAAGTCCTTTGCCAATTCATAGTGGGCTTCACGGGACTCGGGGTCTCCTTCAATGGCCAGTCGAATTTTTCCAATACCGTCCTGGGTTCGGCCCTGCGTAAGCAGGAACCTCCCATATGCAACCAGAATCTCTGCGCTCTGCGGCGATTTCTCCGGAGAGAGATTCTCAGCCTGCCGATAGAGGTCCAACGCCTGGGTTGTATCTCCCCTGGCTTCGTGCGTCATTGCAAGATAGAACACCGGCATGGGACTCTTCGGAGAGAGTGTTTGGGCTTTTTGAAGAGGCGAAATCGCTGATATGAAATCGTTTTTATTGTAGTAAAACACCCCAAGGAAAAATTGCGCTTCTTCAGAAGATGGATCAGCTGTAATGGCCGTGATAAGACAGCTCTTGGCGACATCCGGACGATGCGCAAAAAGGGCCAGCCGGGCCTTGAGGACCAGGGCTGGAACCATGTACGGGCTCTCATGCAAAGCTAAATTGACTTCGCTAACAGCCTCGGAAAATTTCCGTTGGGCAAAATCCTGTTTTGCGTTCTCGTAATGTTGCGTTGGGCCTACTGCGAGTTGGAGTGCGAGTAGCCAGATCATAGAAGCTTACCCCGGGCGCCGGAGAGCAGTACTTGCAAGTTAACAGGCCAGATGAGTGCATCTGGCCTGTTCGTTGGAATTTCAGCTGAATTGCCGCTTAAAACTGGATTCTCGCGACAAACTCACCACTTCTCGGAGCAAAGTTTCCGCCTGCGCCGGAGATGCTATTCCCCAGATAACCGAAGCCGTTGGCAATGCTTCCGTCGCTGTTATATTGAGAAGCCTGCGCAAAATTTCCCGTATTGTTCAGGCCGGGATACGCCCAGCGGTTAAAGACATTGAAGAAATCCGCGCGGAGCGAGAACTTCACGCCCTCCTTGAACGTGAAGGCCTTGCCAACGCCCAGCTGTTCGGCTGGATATCTCGGGCCACGGTAATCGCCGAAGTACGGCTTGGAAGTGGAGTAGGTACCGGGCGTCGGGTTTGCCCACGCGGCGGGGTTGAGAAAGAACGTGGTATAGGGGTCACCGGTGTGGTTATTGAGACCATGCAAGAAGAGCTTCTGACCAGAGACGCGATTCGCAAAGACGCTATTTCCATTGTTACTCGAGGTAAAGGTCACGGAATTCAGTTGGAACGGCGTCTGCGCATTGGGCACCTGAATCGGGAAACCGCTTTGGTAATGGAAGATGCCGTCGGCTGTCCATCCTGTCAACACGGCAGCCTTCCAGCCATTTTGCGCAATGCCGAATCTCGGCACCTCATAATTGAAGTAGAAGTTGACCATCTGCGGTTGGTCGATGGCCAAATAGGATTTCTGGCTCTTGGGTGGCCGGGTAGGATCCTGTATCGGTATCGACGTAGTGTAAGTCCCAGTGCTGGAGACTGTTCCCAGATCCTTCGACAAGGAGTAACCGAGGCCGCCCGACAGTCCTTTGCTGGTCCGCTTGGTGACCTTGACTTGAAGCGCGTCGTACCAGGTATTGCCATCGCGCTCGTATTGGTCGCCTATATTGCCAAACTGCGGGAATGGCCGTAGCGCCTGAGCCAAGGTCTGACCGGACGGGAAACCTGGGTAAGGCAACTTGAATCCTCTAGCCACCACGGCGGGAGACGAGATCGACGACGTTAGAAGTTGTTGGTCAGCCGGGTTGGTAACGTCCAAACCGTATTTCGCAATGGTCGATACAGGGAGTTGGTTAACCACGAAGAGCCCGTCGGATTCAAGCCAAACACCACGGTTGTCAATGAAAGCTACCTCAGCCGAAAGATTCTTCAGGACCTCACGCTCGATGCCAAAGGTTGTTTGCAGAAAACGCGCCGGACGACCATTGTTTGAAACAGTAAAATTCGGGGGCGATTGGATTGAACCCGGACCCGGGTAGGCGCCAGGGTCAAAGTTGGTGGCTGTCAAAGCTGCCGGGGTGTACGGTATGCCATTGGAAAACTGACCGGCGGCGAAGCCATACGAGGGGCTGTTAAGGAACACTTGGTTGAAGCCAAACCCCTGGTTGCTGTAGTTGATTTCATTCATGAAGAGTTGCTGGCCGGAATAAAGTCCGGACCCCGCATGGATCACAGTCTTCGGAGTAAGTTGATAATTGATGCCGAGGCGAGGCTGAATCATCCAGGGATAGAATTTCTCGTAAATGCAGTTGCAACGCCCGGTCCCATACCCCTCATACTCGGTTCCGCCCAACAGGCCGCCAGCCGATGGATTCGCGACGGTCGGGCTAAATTGGGTTTCCCGGTTGTACTCTTCGTGCTGCATCTGTTCGAAATCCCAACGCAGTCCATAGTTCACTGTGAGTCTGTGCGTGAGCTTCCATGTATCTGTCGCGTAAAACCCCGACTCTTTGCGGTGAAACCACTGAATGTTATCGTTTCCGATACTTGCGTTGTTCAACAGGCCAAGAGCAAAGCTCGCGAAACCATCGCCGAGGCTCGTGCCATTTGGGAAGTTGCCCTGGGTGGACGGCAGAGAGGTCTGAGAGGCACCGAAGCCGTAATTTCCGGCCGTTAGGTCGTTGTGAGTGCCAAACCTCTGATGACGAAGATCGCCGCCAAATTTGACCGTATGGCTGCTATGGATCCAGGTCGCGGATGAAGTGTAGTACTCGTTGTGGTCGATAAACGGAGCGTTGTTATTTCCCAGCTGAGGAACGCCCTGGCGGTTGGTGGTGAGACCGTAGATGATCGGGAAGGTGTTCGCTGCGCCGCCAGGCATATCTGCCGCCGTGTTCAGCCCGAGAGTCGACGCCTTGAAGTTTTGCACGAACGCATCCTGCGCGGCGTTGTGGCTCGTATAGTCGAATCCGCCATGGAGCACAAGTCTCGGCGTGGCTGTAAAGTCCAAATTGAAATACGCCTGCGGAGCGGGGGTTGTGTTCCACCGGGTCTGAGCTGCCTCGCCATTAATGCCGTCAGCCGCATTGTCCTTGTCGGACTGCTCGGCGATGTAATAACCCGACATGTGCCATTTCTCGCCGATCGAGTGATCGATCTTGATGCTCGTCAGGTACTGGTACTTGTTGTTCGGCTGCAGATTTGGGTAATTGTTGTTCAGCGCGTCGGCAGTGGCCCCCTTTGGAGTTGGAATGTAGGGAAGAACCGCCTGCGCCACCGGATCCCAGGTGCTGGGCGCACCGATGAAATTGTTCGGGAACGGATTGCGGACCGACGTACCATCCGGGCACGTCTGAGTCGAATTCGGGTTGTAGACCGCGCCATTGATCAATTGCCGGCCCAGGCAATCCACCATCGGCGTTCCATTGGAATTAAGAATGGGACCCTGCAGAAGAGAGCTCAGATCGCCATTGCGATAGGCAAGCGTGGGAACTGTAATGAGCCCCTGGTTGAGGGTTTGTGTGTTGTGGTACTCCTCGTACGCGAAGAAAAAGAACGTCTTGTTGTGGCCGTTGTAGAGATGAGGAATCACCACGGGCCCACCCAAAGAGCCGCCAAAATCAAGCTGCCGCTGCACGGGGTTGTACTTCGCGTAGGGGTCTGCGGGATTGTCGTTTGTGTAGTTGAAGGGCTGTCCGGCGTCCAGATCCTCATTCTCAAGGTAGTTGAAGGCCGTCCCATGCAGCCTGTTGCCGCCGGATTTCGAAGTGTAGTCGAAGATTCCGCCCGCTGACTCACCAAATTCCGCCGAATAGTTGTTCACCAGAAGGCTTTGCGAGGCGAGTGACTCGACTGAGGGCTGGTTTTCATCGGAGATGGCGCCCTTGACCGCCGAGGTGTCGTCCAGGCCGTCCATTAGGACGCGGTACGTCGCTGCCGGCGAGCCCTCAATGTGGATATCGTTCCAGCCGCCCACGATGGTTCCCGGCGCCAACGCGGCAAAACTCATCGGGTCGCGTACAGATCCGATGCCGGCGACGTTAAATGGAAGCTCATTCATGTCTTTCGTGGAGACTTCGATATTGTTCTGTGGGCTGTCGGTTTGGAGAAGAGGAGCGTCCTCCGTTACCGTAATGGTCGTCGCGCCCTGCCCAACACCTAGTTGCAGGTCGATACGTGCTGTCTCACCAACCGAGACGGTGATTCCATTGCGGATCAGCGTGGAGAAGCCGTGTGCAACCACCGTAACCGAATAGACGCCCGCAGGCAATTCCGGCACGGTGTATTCTCCCACGCCAGTTGTAACGGTGGAGTTCTGCGTGCCCATCGCAGTATTGGTGACAGTTACCGCGGCTCCCGCGATTCCGGCGCCGGATGGATCGGTGACGATTCCTGACACACTGCCGCGATCGGTTTGTGCGCCTGCAAACGCGCCTGCAAACCAGATCCCGACACCAAGAGCAGCGATCGCGCCGACCACCAACCGGGAGAAGACCCGACCTGTTTTTGTTCTTGCACGGTAAAGCAACAAACTGTTTGGCGTCATCTCTTCCTCCTCAAATACTTGAATCAGTCGCTTTTTCATGACTTTCCGGAATGCGGCTTCTAATCGGACAAAACCTTATGCCGTTGATGTAGCGACTGACAACGTTAGGAGGGAGTTCTAACGGTTCCCGTACATGACTGACAACAATGAACTTGGCGTTTGAGACACGCCGTAACAGTAGGTACGGTCACTAGCCGGAAATCTGCCGTGAACTCGATCTTCGAACCCGCAACCGGATTCCGATGAGCCGTCGCCTGAAGGAACCCGACACTTCGATCGAGACAGCTACTCGACCCCAACATGCTCCGCTGGCCGTTGATCTTTAGGAACTCGAGCGGACGAGGCTGGTGGCGCCGTGGTTGTTGTCGCAGTGGTTAACACGACGCAGGCCAGCGACCAAGGCGAGAGCCAAGGCAAGCAGGCCGCTGTAATTGCCGGGGATTTTAGCGGAAACGTTGGCTTTATTGGTACGAGAAGCCTTGACGAGGAGCAATGCAGTACAGAATTGGTTGCCTCGCAGGGATTCGAACCCCAATATGCTGAGTCAGAGTCAGCTGTCCTACCATTGAACGACGAGGCAACAGGCGGACATCGGTGATGCGCATGATCCGCTATGCAGTTGAGGTGACCGAGGTCGTAGCGGAATGCAGGACCGGAACAGCCAACTCGACCATCATACGGGCAATGCCGACCTCGGGTCAATTTCCGACTGAGTTTGGACTGGCTTTCCGCTGAACGGTGACGATGGAGCGAAAATTCCGCTCTGCTTATCAAGTCCTTACGAATTCTCTATCGTCCATTTATTGACGCGACTGCAAACTAGGTTCTATCAAGGCCGTGCTCTGGAATGCTTTACGTGGGGTAGAATTTGGTGTAGCTATGGAAATCATCCTCAATCTCGCCTGGGGCTTTTGCTCGCTGGGACTGATATGGTTCTGGGTGCGAACCCGCGCGGCCAATCAGGCACCGCGAAGGACGCAAATCCTGGCGTTGGCGGTGGTGGTGCTATTGCTGCTTCCGGTCATTTCCCTGAGCGACGATCTGATGGCTATGCAAGGGCCGGCGGAGACAGATAGTTCTCTGCGCCGATCGGTTCACTCGGACGAAGGTCATCCCTCGGTGGTTCCGGCTTCCCTGGCGCTTCCTGAGCAGATGATGACCGCCCTCGTGCTCAGCGGGTTTTCCATAGAGGTGGTGGAAAACTACCGCGTCGCTCCGCCTGCTCCTGACCACAGCCGCTCTTTGTATAGCCGGCCGCCGCCCGCGGTGTAAACGCCTCCCCTTTTTTCAATCCAATTAAGTTACGAATTCGGCGGCCGCTCCAGTCGCGGTCCGCGAGGTTGTCATGAAACGACTCGCACCACTAGTGTATGCAGCTATATCTCTGTGCCTCCTGCGATCTGCTCCGCCCGGTTTTGGGCAGCAGACAGGGCAGACTACTACGTTAGGAACCCAAACACCATCGGCGGTGAATGCGCAGCAAGCCGCCGAAAATCAATCTGGAGGATCGGGGCTTACCTGGGAGCAGTTGAAGGCCCGGTTTGAAGCAAACAATCCTTCGCTCAAGGCCGATGCGCTGGGGGTAGAAGAATCAAGGGCACAGGAGATCACCGCGCATCTGCGACCGAATCCACAATTTACATTCGCCACGGACGGCACCCAGCTAACGCCCCACAACGGCGTCTGGTCACCGTTCGCAGGCACGCAGTACCAGAGCAACCTGAGCTACCTGTGGGAGCGGGACAATAAGCGCAATCTGCGCCTGGAAACAGCCAAGGACGCAACGCACGTCGCAGAGTCGAGCCACGAGGATCTGGAACGAAATCTGCTCTTCACCCTGCGAGGCGCCTTTGTACAGACGTTGCAGGCCAAGGCCGTAGTAAAGCTGGCCGAGGATGATCTGGCGTACTACGACAAGATCATCGAAATCAGCCGAAGTCGATTTCACGCCGGAGATATCGCACAGGTTGACCTGGACCGCATTGAACTTCAGAGGGTGCAGTACGAATCCGAATTGCAGACGGCGAAGGTAAATCTGCGCACGGCGAAGATTCAACTGCTGCAGCTGCTGAACGACCGCACGCCCGTTGACAATTTCGATGTCCAGGGGCTGTTCGACTTCTCACCGGACTTGAAGCAGCTTGAGGACTTTCGACAGACGGCTCTCGATAACCGGCCTGACCTGAGGGCCGCGCTTCAAACCATCGAGGAATCGAAAGCCGCTCACAAATTGGCAGTCTCAAATGGTTCGACCGACCCGACATTTGCCGGTTGGTGGACCTATGACGGTTCCTACAATAACCCCAATGCGGAGAATGCCCTAGGCCTGAGTATTACCATGCCGCTGCGAATCTTCGACCGCAATCAGGGCGAAAAGAAGCGCACCCAGATCGACATTGATAAGTCGACGGAATCGAGCGAAACAACGCGGGCGCAGGTTTTCAGCGATGTGGATTCGGCCTATGCGCAGGTGGATAGTAACATCATCCTGCTCAAGCCCTACAAGGACAAGTACGTGCAGCAGTCCACACGCGTGCGGGACACGGTGACTTACGCCTATCAGCACGGCGGGGCATCGCTCACGGACTTCCTGAATGCGCAGAGCGATTATCGCGTGGTGCAATTGGCCTATCTGCAACTGATCGGCACTTATTTAACGGCGGCCAGCCAACTGAATCTTGCAGTTGGACGCGAGGTGATTCCATGATGCGGCAACGAGCGAAAGACTTTTCTAAATTCAGCTTTCTCGGTCTCTTATTGGCGGCCAGTGTTTTGCTCACATCCTGCAAGAAGCAGGAGCAGGGAGACAGCGCGCCTCCGCCTGCGCAGGTCACGCATCTCTCGGATATGAACCTGATCACGGTCGATGCGAACAAGGTGAGCCAGTTCCCCTTGACAACAGCGGAGAAGCTGGAAGAATCGGCGCAGTTATCGGCGACCGGCTCGGTGAATCCTGATGTCTCGCGCACGGTTCCGGTGATCTCTCTTGCCAATGGCCGCGTGGTCGACATCAAGGTGCGGCTCGATGACTACGTGAAGAAGGGCCAACTGCTGATCAAGGTACAGAGCCCGGATGTTTCGACTGCATTTGACGCCTACCTGAAGGCGGTCAACGACGAGCAGCTCGCCAATAAAGCCTTTATTCGGGCAAAGGATCTACTGGAACATGGAGCGATATCGCAGGCCATGTACGAGCAGGCTGAGGATTCGGAGAAAGACGCAAAAGCAGATCTGGTCGCAGCCGAAGAACAGTTGAAAGTGATCGGTGTAGACAAGGATCATCCCAGTCCGATCGTGAATGTGTATGCACCCGTATCCGGCGTTATCATCACGCAAAATGTGACCCAGGCTGGAGCGGCCGGCGTTAGTCTTTCCGGCTCTTCCACTGCCTTCGTAATCGCGGACCTTTCACAGGTGTGGATACTCTGCGATGTCTACGAAAACGATCTGTCCAAAGTGCACGTGGGCCAGTCGGCGCAGATTCACATCAATGCTTATCCGGACAAGGTACTGACAGGACGCATAAGCGATGTTGGACCGGTTCTGGACCCCAACATTCGTACCGCGAAGGTGCGTATTCAGGTCGCAAATCCCGGGATTCTGAAGATCGGTATGTTTGTAACAGCGACGTTTGAGAGCAAGAGCAAGCAAACTTACTCGGCGGTTCCTGCGGATGCGGTTCTGCATCTGCATGATCGCGATTGGGTCTTCGTACCTGCGGGCAGCAACCAATTCAAGCGGTTGGGAGTGCAAGGCGGAAAGGTTCTGCCGGATGGCAAACAGGAGATTTTGAGCGGCCTTGCGCCTGGTCAGCAAGTGGTAACGAATGCCCTTTCTCTGGAAAGCGCGGTGAGCCAGTAATGATTCGCGCGCTGGTTGATTTCGCACTGAAAAACCGCTGGCTGATACTGGGCGGCACAATATTACTTACTGCATGGGGCATCGTTTCCTTTCGCGCTCTGCCGGTGGAAGCCTATCCGGATGTAGCCAATAACTATGCCACGATCATCACGCAGTGGCCGGGGCGCTCGGCAGAAGAGATTGAGCGTCAGGTAACGGTCCCGACTGAAATCCAAATGGCCGGTATTCCCCACCTGACTCACTTGCGGTCGTTTACGCTGGCCGGCCTGTCGACGCTGGAACTTACCTTTGACGATGAATCCATCAACGATGTAAACCGTGAACACGTGCTGGAGCGGATGTCGCAAGTGACGCTTCCAGCAGGCCTGCAGCCACAGATGGGCACCGACTGGAGCCCTGTAGGCCAGATCTACTGGTACACGCTCGAGAGCACCAATCCGGCCTACGACGCGATGGAAAAGAAATCGCTCGAAGACTGGTTCATGGAGAAGTCCTTCAAGCAGGTTCCAGGCGTGGTGGACGTATCCAGTTTTGGCGGCCCAACGCGTGAGTACCAAATCAAGCTGGACCCCGACAAGCTCGTTGCATACGGTCTTAGCATCGGACAGGTCGAGCAGCAGATCACGAACAACAACACCAACGCAGGCGGCAGCTTTATCGAGCAAGGCGCGCAGCAGGTGAACGTACAATCGATCGGTCTGTTCAACTCGGTGCAGGACATCGAGAACACGGTCATTAAGACGCAGGCAGGTACGGCGCTTCACGTTCGCGACCTGGGAACAGTTGCGCAGGGACCGAAGATTCGCCTTGGGCAGATAGGCAGTGCCTGGCATCATCCTGATGGAAGCATCGTCGATAACGCAGATACTGTCGAAGGAATTCTGCTGCTGCAAAAAGGCGAGGACTCCGATCCTGTCTTAAAAGGGATTGAAGCCAAAGTCGCCGAGCTGAATGGGCGCGTGTTACCGCCGGGAGTAAAAGTCGTTCCCTTCCTCGACCGTTCGGATCTGGTGAAACATACCGTAGATACAGTGGAAGAGAATCTGCTGCATGGCGTCATCCTGGTTTCGATCATTCTCTTTCTGTTTCTTGGCAATGTACGCGGCGCCATCATCGTGGCGCTTACGATTCCCTTCTCTCTGCTCTTCGCTTCGATTCTGCTGCAGCTGAATCATATCCCTGCCAACCTGCTTTCACTGGGCGCGCTGGACTTTGGCATGGTGGTGGATGGTGCGGTGGTGATGATCGAGAATATCGTTCGCCATCTGGCACACAAGAACGATCCGCATACCCCGCAACAGAAGATCCGAGATGCTTCGCAGGAAGTACAGCGGCCGGTGTTCTTTGCGATCGCGATCATCATCACCGCGTATCTGCCTATCTTCACGCTGCAGGCGGTTGAAGGACGGCTCTTCAAGCCGATGGCGTGGACGGTGGCCTTTGCGCTGCTTGGCGCACTGACCTTCTCGATCGTTGTTGCGCCAGTGCTGGCCAGCCTGCTCTTCAGCAAAGGCGCGAAGGAGTGGGAAAACCCCCTGATGGGCTGGCTGATCAAGCACTATCGGACCAGCGTTCGGTGGGCGATAGAGAATCGAAAGATCACTGTGGGCGCGGCGCTGTTGGTCTTTGCGACAGCGATGTGGCTCAACTTTGGCGGAGTCATTGGATCCGAATTCCTGCCGCATCTGGACGAGGGCGCGATCTGGGTTCGCGGCACGCTCGCGCCCAGCGAGGGGCCCACGCCCAGCATCGACTTCACCAATAAAGCGAGACTGGTGATGGCGTCGTTTCCTGAGGTACTACAGGTGGTGAGCCAGACCGGGCGCCCGGATGATGGCACCGATTACACGGGATTTTTCAACACGGAATACTTCGTAAATCTGAAACAGAAGCAGGATTGGCGCCCGGTCTTCCATCAGAACAAAGAGGAACTGATCGCTGCCATGGATAAAGAGCTGGAAAAGTTTCCAGGCGTGATCTGGAATTTTTCGCAGCCGATTTCCGACAACATGGAAGAGGCTGTTTCGGGAGTCAAAGGTGAACTGGCGGTGAAGCTCTACGGCGATGACTTAAAAACCCTGGAGAAGAAAGCGCAGGAGATCGCCGATCAGATGACCACGGTCAAGGGCGTTCAAGATCTTGGCGTTTTCAAGATCATCGGCCAGCCCAACCTCAACCTCACCGTCGATCGCGAAGCGGCTGCACGATTTGGCATCAATGTGGCCGACGTTCAGGATGCAATTCAGACAGCGGTAGGAGGCTTTCCCTTGACCCAGGTGCAGCAGGGCGAGGCGCGATACGATGTGACGTTGCGCTATCAACCGAAGTACCGCGATACGCGAGATGCCATCGAAAACATTCGCTTGCTTTCACCAAACGGAGAGCGCGTTTCACTGGCTCAGCTGACGCACGCATCGGAGGATGATGGTGCCGAGGAGATTTATCGGGAAGCGGGACAACGGTACATTGCCATCAAGTATTCAGTACGTGGCCGCGACCTTGGGTCAACGGTAGAAGAGGCAATCAAGAAGGTAGACAGCGCCGTCAAATTGCCTCCCGGCTATCACACCGAGTGGGCCGGCGAATACGAAAGCCAGAAGCGCGCCGACAAGCGACTGGCGCTGGTGGTTCCGATTACGCTGGTTGGAATCTTCCTGATCCTTTACATCATGTTTCATTCGTTCAAGTGGGCGCTTCTGGTTGTAGCAAGCGTGTTCATGTCATCGATTGGCGGCCCGCTGGCGCTGTTTCTCACGCATACCAACTTCAGCGTGTCTTCAGGGGTTGGGTTCCTGGCGCTCTTTGGCGTTTCCGTGCAGACAGGCGTGATCATGCTCGAGTACATCAACCAGCTGCGCGCGCGCAGAAAAGGCATGCAGGAAGATCGCAAGACGGACATCATTGAAGCGGCAATCGAAGGTGCTGTGCTGAGGCTGCGGCCCATCATGATGACCATGCTGGTGGCTACTCTGGGATTGATGCCTGCCGCACTGTCGCACGGCATTGGTTCGGATTCGCAGCGGCCTTTCGCTATTGTGATTGTGGGCGGCCTGCTAGCCAACCTAGTGATTGGAGTATTCCTGCTGCCCACGTTGTACGTGATGTTTGCCGGGCCGAACGATGTACTACCCAAAGTCGAGGGAGATGAGGACTTCTAAAGACTCTTCATGCTATAGTGACAATAGGTAACACCTTGGAGTACATCATATGGCGACTGCTTCGACGACCAGCCTGAAACTCGATTCAGGAATAAAGGAACGAGTGCAACAGCTCGCTTTGGCGCGGCGTAGAACGGCACATTGGGTGATGCGCGAAGCCATTGAGCAATATGTCGAGCGAGAAGAGAAGCGAGAGCGGTTCCGACTGGATACCCTTGCTGCCTGGGAGGATTTTCACGCCACGGGTTTGCATCTGACGGAAGAAGAAGTAGATAAGTGGGTTGCGAATCTCGAAAAAGGTGAAGAGGCCGAGCTGCCTGAATGCCACGTTTAGTCTGGTCTCGAAGGTCCCGACTGGATTTGGGACGACTCCACGCTTTTTTAGCATCGAAGAGTCCGGACGCTGCGTATAGGGCGGTAAGAACAATCCAGCAAGGCGTAAGGGTGCTTGCAAAACATCCTGAGATCGGTCGCCCAGTGGAGGATCTGCCTTCTGAGATTCGCGAATGGGTTATCGAATTTGGGCAGGGTGCGTATATCGCCAGGTATGAATACGATGAGAAACAAGTCGTAATCCTTGCTATCCGTCACGGGCGGGAACTTGGGTACTGAGGAGCATTGATGCGATTTGCAGCAAAGTCACTCTTCGCGTAGAACCTCGAGCGGGCGCAGACCTAAGATGCGATAGCTGGCCAGCCATCCTGTCGCCGCGGCCAGGACGGCTGTACCGGCAAGAGCAATCAGCGTGGCGCGCCACTCGAAGTGCCATTGTGCCTCAAGCTTGTGCAGCAGAACGCGCGTAAGCAGGTTGGCGAAGATGGCGCCGACCGTGCCTGCGAGCAAACCCAGCACGCTGAATTCGACCGAAAAGATGCGGATGATTCGCCAGCGCGTGGCTCCCAGCGTCTTGAGCACAACTGCTTCGCGTGTGCGGCGAAATCGAGTGCTGGCAATGCTCGAGGCCAGAATCATGAGTCCTGCGAAGATGGAAAATCCAGCCAGGAAGCGAACCACGAAAGTGATCTGGCGAACCACAGTTTCAATGCGATCGAGCACATCCGCGAGATTGATTACGGTAACCGTTGGGAAGGCTGCGAAGAGAGCGCGCTCAACCTGCGAAACCTGATGAGAATCGATCCTTGCCGCGCCATACCACACAGTGGCTGCGTTCTTTAGAAGCCCGGACGGCAGCAGGAAGTCTGCGCGTCCACCCAGATGCTGCTGATCGGAGCGGAAGATTGCGGCTACCTTCAGCGGCGTGTCCTGGCCGTTGACTTCGATCTCTACTGCCGACCCCAGGCCAACATGAATGCGGTTGGCGACGCCTTCGTCGATAGCGATCTCGTGCGCCGTCGCGGCATCCTTTTCATTCCACCACTTGCCCTGGCGAATCTTGTCCCCAGCAGGAACGGTATCAGCCCAACTAAACGAAACGCTTTCCAACATGCGGCGCGGGAAGTGTTCGATTTTCAGCTTTTCAAGCGGAACGCCATTGAGAGAGATGAAACGCCCGCTGACTACAGGCAGCAAGTCGAGTTCCGCATGATCGCCAGGTTTTGGACCAGGCTGGCTCTCGAAGAACTTCTTCATCCCCGGAACTTCTTCTGTGGTGACATCGACCAGAAAGATGTTAGGCAGCTTGGGCGAAGCGGTTTCCTGGATCTCGCGCAGAACCTGCGACTGCATCAGGTACACGGCGAGGATAAGCATGACACCCGTGCCCAGCGCGGCCAGCACCGCGGCAGATTGATTGCCGGGACGATAGAGATTAGCCAGTCCCTGGCGTAGAAACTGCGGCAGGCGGAGACGGACAAGCTTGAGCAGCCAACGCAGCAGGCGAAGAAATCCCGCCGAGAGCAGAAGCAATACAACCAGAATCGCCGTCAGGGCCGCGCCAAACCACACTCCAACCTGCGCGGAATCGCTGAGCGCAGCGGCGATAGCCGTTAGCGCGGCAAGAATCACAATGGCTGCAGCGATCTGCAGCTTGCGCTGACCCCAGCGTCGAAGAAAGGCGACAAAGCCGCGCTCCTCGGACTGCTCGACCATGCGGCGCAATACCAAAATCGGGCGAATCTCACGCACGTCCAGCAGCGGCGGCAGGCAAAAGAGCAGCGTGGTGAGCAGGCCGGTCGCAAGTCCCGCGAGCGCCGAGCGCCAGGGAAATGCGAGCGTCGCGTGGACCGGGAGCAAATTGCCGAAGACCGCAGGCAGAGCCAGCATCACGCCTCCTCCGGCAGCCACGCCTAGCACGGCTCCCGCTAGCCCTAGCCCCATGGTCTGCAGCAGAAAGATGCGCAGCAGATCGCCGGAACCTGCGCCGATGGCCTTCAAAATTGCAAGCACATCCATGCGCTGTTCAAGGTGCGCGTGCATGGACATGGCTACACCGATAGCTCCAAGGACCATAGCCACCAGGCAGATCAGTGAAAGGATCGCGCTGGCGCGGTCGAGCCCCTCTGTGAGCGCGGGATTCCCCTCGCGATAGTCCATCACCTGAGCCTCAGGCAGAATGGTCTCGACCTGCTTGCGCACTGCCGCCAATTGCGCCGCGGTCTTGCTGGACGCCGGGAGTTGGAGCAGCAGACGCTCGTTGGCCCGACTGCCGGGGGCGAGCAAGCTGGTTGAATCAAGCGCAGCGCGGGAGATTAGCACGCGCGGGCCGAGGCCTGCGCCTGCGGTGATGCGGTCTGGCTCCTCCACCAGGCGCGCCGCGATGCGAAAGCTATGACCGCCGAGCCGAAGCGAGTCTCCAACCTTGGCCTTGAGGCGAATGAGGAACTCGTCCGCTACCACGACGGAGTTGTCGGCAAGCGCCGAGCTGAGCGGCATGTCTGGATCAAGGACAGCTTTGCCGTAGTAGGGGTATTCGGAGGGGTCAACGGCTTTCAAAGAAACGAGAATCGGGACAGGATCAGGCGGAACCGAGGCCATGGAGATGGTCTCCGTGACCCAGGTGGTCCGGATTCTCTGAGCTTCAAGCCCTTTAATCCTTTGGCGTTCTTCCGTAGACGGCTGTTGATTGGTGCGTGCCGAAAGATCGCCGGCCATCAGCGAACGCGCCTCGCGGGTGAGCGTGGAACGGAAGCTTTCACTGAAGCCGCGCACGCCCACAAGCGCGGCCACGCCGACGGCAACGGAGAGCACGACGAAGACGAATTTGCCTGGTGCCGAGCGTAGGTCGCGCCCAGCAATGACAGCGGCTCTGGACCATGTCAAGGAACGATTGGCCATTTAGTTCTGCCCGCCTGCAATGACGGTCGAGAGAACATCCTCGCGCATCGTATCTTCCACAATCATGCCGTCGCGGAGGACGATCTTGCGATGTGCCAGCGCAGCGACCTGAGGATCGTGCGTGACCAGCACCAACGTGGTGCCGGCCTGACTGTTGCGGCTCAGTAGCAGTTCCAGAATCTTCTGTCCATTGATCGAATCGAGGTTGCCCGTAGGCTCGTCAGCCATGACAATGGGGGGCTCGACGATGAACGCGCGGGCCAGGGCTACACGTTGCTGTTCGCCGCCTGAGAGCTGAACCGGATAGTGATCCATACGCTCGGCAAGACCAACCTGGTCAAGCAGCTTGCGCGCCTGAGGGATGCCGTTGCCTGGCAGATTCAATTCAAAAGGCAGGAGCACGTTTTCAAGCGCCGTGAGCGTCGGAATGAGCTGGTAGGACTGGAAAACGAAGCCCAGCTTCTGGCCGCGCACCGCGGATAGCGCCTCTTCTTCGAGGTTATGGATGGGTGTGCCGTCGAGCCAGATCTCGCCTTCGCTGGGCGTGTCGAGCCCTGCCAGCAGGCCGAGCAGCGTGCTCTTGCCGCTGCCGCTGGCGCCGACAATGGCCACGAACTGGCCGGAAGGAATGCTGAGGTTGATCCCCTTCAGAATTTCTACCCGTCTTGCACCGTTTTGAATCCACTTCCGCACGTTGCGAACTTCAATCATTCCGTTTTCCAACTCCTATCCTGATGCTACGCGGTTTCTCCCGTAAGCGTTCCCGTTCCGAACCGGCTGCGCGACGAGCTCTGTGCGGCGAGCATGGAGACGAGCATTGATACACTGCACAGGTGAGGACTCGTTGCATCGAAACATCGCGGCGTCTGGGCCTGCTGCTGGCAATCTGCCTGATCGCGACCGGGTTGCGCGCCGCCACACCTCAAAAGACGCTTGTTTGTTTTGGCGACAGCATCACGGCCGGCTACGGATTGGACGAATCCAAAAGCTATCCAGCCGCGCTGGGAGACCTCCTGGGGAACCGGGGCTATCACTACCATGTCGTCAATCAGGGCGTGAGCGGGAATACGACCAAGGATGCCGTGGCACGCGTGAACTCCATCGTTGCGCTCCGTCCTGAGGTGGTCGTGGTTGAGTTCGGCGGCAATGACGGCCTGCGCGGTCTGCCGCTCGAAATGACGAGGCAAAACCTGGACTCCGTGCTGACCACCTTGCAGGCGGCGCATATCCGCGTGCTGCTGGTGGGCATTACATTGCCGCCCAACTACGGAGCGGACTTTATCAAAAGCTTCAATGCCGTCTTTCGCGATGCCGCCGAGAAGCATCATGTGGCGCTGATGCCGATGCTTTACGACCATATCTACACAGTGCCGGGCACGATTCAAGAGGACGGGATTCACCCCACAGCGAAGGGTTCGCAGTTGATCGCCGAGCACATGGCGCCCCTGCTGATTCCCTTGCTGCATAAGTAAAGCCTCGGGTAAATCGAATGAGCTGCAAAGGGCGTCGCGCGCCTTGTCTGCCCATGTTGTGATAGTCTGCGCTCTTCAGAATCTGATGAGGAGATGCGCGTGCAGAAAATTAGGCTGAAATTTAGTTGGCGTTCTTCGGCAGGATTAATCGCTCTGGGAGCGATTGCGTGGATGGCGACAGCAGAATTGGCGCGGGCGCAATCGGGACAGCAAACAGTGCAGCCTAATCTGCCTTTTCGTGATGCGAAGCTGCCGACCGAGCAGCGCATCACCGACCTTTTGAGCCGTTTGAGCCTCGATGAAAAAGTCACCCTCATGAGCGGCAGCCCGAAGATTCAACGCCTGGGGTTGGCATTTACCGGGCAGGTCGAGGGACTGCACGGGTTGGCGTTGGGCGGCCCTGCTGGCTGGGGCGGCAAAGGCAAGCAACCGCTGCCGACGACGACATTTCCCCAGGAACGAGGCCTGGGCAATACCTGGGACCCGGCGCTGATGGAGAAGATAGGCGCGCTAGAAGGCTACGAAGCGCGGTACTACTACCAGAGCCCGCAGTACGACCGCGGCGGAGTAGTGGTGCGCGCGCCCAATGCCGACCTGTCCCGTGATCCGCGCTGGGGCCGCAGTGAGGAGTCGATGGGCGAGGATCCATACCTGGTCGGGACGATGACAGTTGCCTTTCAGCATGGTTTGCAGGGACCAGACCCGAATCACTGGCAGGCGGCTTCGCTGATGAAGCACTTTATGGCAAACGAAAATGAAGACGATCGCAGTTCGAGTTCCTCCGATTTTGGCGAGCGGCTGTTTCGGGAATACTACTCGGTTCCATTTCGCATGGGCTTTGAGCAGGGAGGTTCGCGCGGCGTGATGGCCTCCTACAACTCGTGGAACGGAACGCCGATGATGATCAATCCCGTGCTGAAAAACGTGATGATCAAGGAGTGGGGCAACGACGGCATCATCTGCACCGATGGCGGAGCGCTGGGACTCCTGGTCACTGCGCACAAGAGCTTTCCAGACAAGGAGCACGCATCAGCCGCAGCGGTGAAAGCAGGGATCAATTACTTTCTGGACACGTACAAACCGGATCTGACCAAGGCTCTTCAGGACGGACTCCTGACCGAGGCGGATATGGATGCTTCTCTGCGGGGATGGCTGCGGGTTCTGGTCAAGCTGGGTGAGTTTGACCAGGTGAGCGAGTTGCCCGATACCTGGACTTCCGCCAACGATCCCTACGCGAAGATCGGGCGTGAGCCGGGCGCTACGCCGCCATGGGAGCGGGCGAGCAGCCATGATTTGGCGCGGCTGGCTACGGACGAATCCATCGTCCTGCTGAAAAACGAGGCGCACACCCTGCCGCTCGATGCAAAGAAGCTGAAGACCGTCGCAGTGATAGGCCCGTGGGCCGACCAGGTGCTGCTCGATTGGTACAGCGGGACGCCGCCGTATGCGGTCTCTGCTCTGCAAGGAATTCGCGAGGTATTAGGACCGGGCGTTCGAGTCCTGTCGAACCGCGGCGACGATCCGCGTGCTGCAGCCACGCTGGCCGGGACGGCCGATGTGGCGATCGTAGTAGTTGGCAATCATCCAGAATGCAATGCGGGCTGGGCGCAGTGCCCCACGCCGAGCAACGGCAAGGAAGCAGTGGACCGCAAGACCATCGTGCTGGAGCAGGAGGAGCTGGTAAAGCAGGTGTATGCATTCAATCCGCATACCGTTGAAGTGCTGATATCGAGCTTTCCGTATGCCATCGACTGGAGCCAGCAGCATGTACCGGCGATCGTCCACCTGACGCACAACAGCCAGGAGCTGGGGCATGGATTGGCGGATGTGCTGTTCGGCAAGTATTCTCCCGCCGGCCGCCTCGTACAGACGTGGCCTACGGGCGACGACCAACTCCTGCCCATGATGGACTATGACCTGACCCACGGGCGAACTTATCTCTACAGTAAGCAAAAGCCGCTGTATGCTTTCGGATTCGGGCTGAGTTATACCCAATTCGCATATGAAAAGCTCGAAACCAATGCAAAATCGATAGCTGGAAACGGACAGGTGGAATTAACCGTTCACCTGAAGAACACAGGAACCCGTGCAAGCGACGAAGTGGTGCAGCTGTACGTGCAGCATCTGAATTCAGCAGTGGAGCGGCCCCAAATCGAGCTGAAGGGCTTCCAGCGTGTCCATGTAGAAGCCGGACAAACGGCAGAGACGAAGATGGTCGTGAAAGCGCGAGATCTGGCCTACTGGGACGCAGTTCGCCACGCATGGAGGGTCGAAAAAGAACCGGTGCGGCTTCTCGGAGGAGGGTCTTCCGACAGCCTGCCAGTCTCGGCGGAAGTGCAAATCAATGGACCGTCGGAGTATAAGCCCTGAGATCGAGTATCTCAGAGGAGTGCCAATCAGAGCTCAAACCGCAGGGGGAGTGTGGTCTGAGCTCTGAGGTTCATGCGGAAAACTGCTCCGCACAAAGTAAAAAACTTGTCTGGCCTGGCAGCCAAAAGGTGAGGTTTAAAGCTGTATGGTGCGCCCAGAGAGATTCGAACTCCCGACCTGTTGATTCGTAGTCAACCGCTCTATCCAGCTGAGCTATAGGCGCACAAGGGTTCGTTCCCGAACCATCCCCCGAACCATTCTTAGAGTAACAAGAAATCCAAGCAATGGCAATGCCGGAGGATCTCTAAAACAGCCCATTGAAATCACTTGGATTGAGCACCCGATTCGCAAATCGAGGCCACAAATCCAGGCAGTAAGAGCTAGGCTTTAGCAGTCGCCGCCGGCGCAACCGAAGGCTCCACGACCGGTGGCACCGGTGGCAATTCAGGAACCGACGGCGGCGCTTCCTCGATCAATTGCAGGCCAGAGCGGCGAACCAGTTGTGTCACCGTCGCTGCATTCAGGCGCGTTGCATCGTATTCAACAAGCAGCGTGCTGGCGGCTCGATCAAACGAGACGCGGCGGATACCGTAGACCTCACTGGCGTTGGCGAGCGAGAAGGCTTCCGTCTCGGTGGGATGGCCGCTGTAGCGGAAGAGGATTTCTACTGTGGTCATAGGTCGATGATAGCAATTCCTGAATGGTCCGGGGCAGCCTACAGCGTCTTAAGGTAGCGGATGATTTCCGGATCGGTCCAATCCGTAGCACCGATGAATCTGCGGCGCACTTTACCCTGGCGGTCAATGATGAAGGTTTCGGGCCAGCCAGTGGCTCCATATTTGTTGGAGGCGCTCTGCTGGGGATCCCAAACGGTGAGGAAATCGACGTGACGCTGGACCAGGAAGCGTCGATAGGCCTGTTCGTCTTCG
>Ga0302324_100006396_pt1 | contig 25392 bp, 19 predicted proteins | sample Palsa_T0_1_FD_201949 | JGI IMG/M metagenome (GOLD analysis project Ga0302324, IMG submission 201949) | Peat permafrost microbial communities from Stordalen Mire near Abisko, Sweden - Palsa_T0_1 | ecosystem: Environmental > Terrestrial > Soil > Palsa > Peat permafrost | place: Sweden: Abisko... | reverse complement strand
AAAGACTCCAACTGCTCAACCGTTATGCCATTCAACTTCGACTGTTCGACTTTTTCTCTCCACTGCGTCATCTTGGCCGCGGCCATTTTCTTCTGATTGGGCGGCAGGTTCAGAACGAACGCCGCAATGCGGCGAAGCGCGCCGGCATTGTCTCGAACCGTGGCAGGCCGCAGACGATCCGCCTTCGCCTCGTAACGCTGGATAATTTCCCCGATTGTCGGACTACGGTGCTCGGATTCTCCGGGTCTTTCGGTTTTACCGGGCAGAAAGCGGCTGATTGCCGCCTCAATTGAATTACTTCGAACTGCCAGAAAGGCCGCGATTTCGTCTGCTCGCTTTCCGGCTGCCTTTTTGGCGCCACCAACATTGAAATCGTACTGTTTGCCATGCCGTTTGATGCGGTAGGTGTAGTTATCAGAGAATTTGCGCATTTCACCGTGGCTGTAGGCGAGCCTGAATACCCGGTTACCCTTTAGCGTATGAAATTTAATTGGTTTTGTCACTGTACGGCCCTGCTTTACCCTTTCTTTACCCCTTTTTTACAGTTCCGTCAAATTTCATGACATCCCTCTAAGCGTCAAATTGCTGGTAATCAGTGTAATAGGCATTCTGCGAAATCCCGTGAAACAGACCTTCGCTCGACTCGAAATCGAGCGTTGGGTTAAACCAACCGTGGGTTCGAATCCCACCCCTTCCGCCCTAACTGTCTGATTCCGCACCGCGCTCTTGAAATGGCGGAAATCCCGGGGGTGGTCGAGGACTACCGCAAGGCCGCCGGGCGGGTACAAAATGGCAGTGACAAGCGCACCGACGCCTACGGAGGCCCCATTGAAAACCGAGCCCGCTTCCTGGCATGAGCAGCTTCGGCTCATCCGCCCCGCTCAGGGAATTGCAAAAAAAGTTCGGGTTCACTGTGGAACAAGTTGTCGAAACAGCGTTAAAATAGGCGGGACAGGCATGAATACCATCGTCATTGGCTCCGGCCACGCGGGCTCCGAACTGAAGGAAAGTCTCAAGCAAGCCTTGTCGTCTTCGTACTGCGCTGTGGACGTCGGGACCGGCAGGGAGGAACCAATTGACTATCCCGGCCTCGCCGCCCTCGTCGCGCAGGTTCTCAATGAGCATCAGAGGGTTCGAAAGGCGACGGCGAAACTCTGCGTCCTCTGCCGATACCGGCTGGTTATCAGTGGGTGCCGGGTTCCATACTTGACTCCAACGCGCTCGACCTGGCGCACCTGTACACGGCTTACACGAAGGATCGTGAGGAGGGAACTCATTATCCACCCACCTTTGTTGACGCCTTGAATATGCATGGCTCATCGACCTCATTTCAGACTCATCATCTACCGGAACACGAAAGACTGTTAATTCCTGGGAGACCGGTGGAAACAAACAACCGAAACAAAACGCAATTAACTAAAAGGAGTTCATAAAAATGCCACTGCCAACCGATGCGAAACGATTAGCGCTTGCAGAAGAAGTGATTCAGAAGCTGGATGATCTAAACGGGTTGCATCCCGGCCATCGTCCGGTCCACGCCAAAGGCTCGTTGCTGGCCGGCTTCTTCAATCCCACGCCCGAAGCCGCGGCATTGTCCCGCGCGCCTCATTTCCATGCGCCCTCCACTCCGGTAGTTGCGCGGTTCTCGGATTTTGCAGGAGTGCCGGCCGTGCCGGACAACGATCCGAATGCGGCCAGCCCGCGCGGGTGCGCCATCCGCTTTCAACTCGACGAACACTTGCATACCGACATTGTCGCCCATTCGGCCGACGGCTTTCCGGTGCGTACCGCGGCGGAATTCGTGGAATTCCTCCATGCCTTGCGTACCAGCGGGCCGGAGGTTCCGCACCCGGCTCCGATCGAGAAGTTTCTCGGCAGCCATCCGAAGGCGCTGGCCTTTGTGCAAATGCCGAAGCCGATCCCGGCGAGCTTCGCAAAAGAATCGTATTTCAGCGTGTCGGCGCACAAGTTCATCGATGCGGAAGGGACCAGCCGGCATGTGCGCTATCGCATTCTGCCGGACGCCGGGAACGAGTATCTTGACGCCGAAGGCGCCGCGGCAAAGGGGCCGAATTTCTTGATGGAAGAGTTGGCGGAGCGGCTCGCGATGGGACCAATCAAGATGAATATTTGGGTGCGGATCGCGAACGATGGTGACGTGGTGGACGATTCAACCGTGCACTGGCCGGCGGAGCGTCCGCAGGTGTTGTTAGGTGTCGTAACTCTAACTGGACTGGTGCCTGCAAACGACGCCGAGGGGCGCCGGATCATTTTCGATCCGATCCCTCGCGTCGAAGGAATTGAGCCTTCGGACGATCCATTGCTGGAGCCTCGAGCGGACGCATACTTGCTCAGTGGACGGCGGAGGCGCGCCGCCGCAAATAGCTAACAACACATGGAAGCGGTGCGCTATCTGGGCTATCATGCGCTGACCAATCGCGGTTTCAGCAAGAACCATCCGCCGCAGGACCTGGATGCCGCTGCCTTAAAATCTTGATTAATTTGTGTATGCGCAGATTCATCTTCGTTCCGGCCAGCGCCCCGCTCCTGATCGTCCGCGCAGTATTCCCACTTCATGCGGTCCGTTACGCGGAAAACGGAGAGACCCTGCCGCACGGCCTTCGGCTTATGCTGTGAGAAATCGCTTCTCCTCCGCGCCGTGCCTTCCGAAATGCGTTGTTGCCGGAAGCGGAGCATGCTTCATTCATCCATGAAGACCCTCCCGGCCGCGCTTGCGGCAGTTTTTCTCCTTCTCGCCTATCCGCTGCACGCCGCCCCGGCAGGCGATGTCAAAGCCGAGCTTCACGCCCTGGTCGATCAAATCCAGACGAAGCTTAAGGATGGGAAACGCGATGAAAAGGATTTCACGGCCGAGCTGAAACAGTTCGACGACATCCTGGCCGAGCACAAGGGAGAAAAGACGGAGGATGTGGCGCAGGTTCTTTTTATGAAGGCGATGCTGTACCTGCAAGTCCTGGACGATACCGACAAAGGGGCGGGCGAAATCAAGAGACTGAAGCAGGATTTTCCCGATACGCAGCAGGGCAAAGCCGCGGACGCTACGCTCGCGCAGATCGCGCAAATGGCGGTGAAGAGCAAACTGCGCAAAAGCCTTGTCGAGGGAAGCATATTTCCGGACTTCAGCGAAAAGGATCTCGATGGCAAGCCCCTCTCGATCTCCGGTTTCAAAGGAAAGATCGTCCTGGTGGATTTTTGGGCGACCTGGTGCCCGCCGTGCCGCGCCAGTTTGCCGGGGGTGATCGCGGCCTATCAAAAATTCCACGACAAAGGCTTTGAGATCGCCGGCATCAGTCTCGACGCGGATAAGCAGCAACTCGCCGACTTTCTGAAGGAGCAGAAAATGACCTGGCCGCAGTATTTCGACGGCCTGAAGTGGGAAAATAAACTCGCGGTTAAATACGGGGTGGAGAGCATCCCTTCCAGTTACCTTCTCGACAAAAACGGGATCATCCTCGCAAAGGATTTGACTGGTGACGATCTCGACGCGGCTTTGACAAAGGCGCTGGGAGCCAACTAGTTAGGACTTCTCTTCCGCGCCGGACGTTGCGGTCTGTGCCGCCACCGAATCGCCTGTTTTTACCCGCGAGGGATGCGCGAGGCCACCAGGAAACAGCCCCCGGCCGCGAGAATTGAGACCACGATGATCGTGATTGCAAGGGGCCTGGGTTCCGCCAGTTTCGCCGCCGACCGGGACCATTGGTCCATGATCAAGCCGAACGTGCCGACGTACCTCTCCACGTCCCGCTCATACATGCGGGAATCATACGGCGAAACGAGCGAATCCTCATCGCCGTTCCCCGAATCCCCGCCTTGGAGACTCCTCCAGTAAATGAAGTCGCCGACGCTCATCCCAACGAGCAGGATGACGATGCCGGCATAATTGAGCAACGAGCGCCGTGAGGCTGGAGACTGCATGGCAACCCCCTCAAAATTCACCCCTCCGGACGCAAAGCAAGCCTCTTTTGCTCAACGCGCCGCGGCGGGCCGGACTTGACCGCGCAACGGAGTTGACCGCGCAAGTGTGGACCATTGGGATTGACGGAGAACCGCGGTCTTGTTTAGGATCAAGTGGTCACAATCCGCCACTTTGCGCGGAAAGAGACCGTCCATATGCATCCACTCCCGCTCCCGGACCCAAGGGACGCCGCTTCGCAGATCGCGAAGGAGTCCGTGAAGCATGGTCAATGCGTGGTCGTTCTTTTTCGTTTGGGATCCGAGTTGCTCGCCGTCGAAGCATGCGCGGTGCAGGAGATCACGCTGATGGCGCGGCTGTCAACCCCGAGTGGATTGCCCTCGGTGCTCGCGGGATTTCTCCACGTGGCTGACCGGCCGATTCCGATCATCCGGCTCCACCGGCTTCTTGACCTTCCCGAGCCGGTTCGCGGGCTCTATACCCAAATTCTGATTCTCCGCGACCAGGACGGAAGCGCCTACGGCTGGATTGTAGATCGGGTGGCTCAGGTCGTCACCGTGCGGCAGGCAGAAATCATGGCCGTGCCGGAGAACCACTGTTTCAAGGATGGCACGAAGGGGGTATTCACCTTCAACGACACGCACGTCTCTCTCCTGGCTCCCGACCGCGTGCTGCTCGAGAAGGAACACCAGTGCATCCATGAGTTTCGGAATAGGGAACAGGAGCGTCTGCGCGAGCTGGAGCAGTCCGAAGCATGATCCCCGTCTCGCCAACCCGGCATGCGCTCTTCGCCGATCCGGACTATCCGCGGCTGAAAGATTACCTCATCGCGAATACCGGGCTTGCTTATTATATCGACAAAGACGAGCAGCTCGCCGGCCACCTGGCCAGGCGGATGGCAGGATTAAAGTTGCCGGACTGCGCCTCTTATGCGCAACTGCTCCAATCCGAGGGGATCGATGGGCCGGAATTGGACAAGCTCATCGCGATGCTTACCATCGGTGAAACCTTCTTTTTCCGTCATCACGAGGCATTCGATGCGTTGCGGGATGTGGTCTTTCCCGATTTGATCCGGCGCAATCAAACCATCCGAAAACTTCGCGTCTGGAGCGCAGGCTGTTCCATCGGCGCGGAGCCGTATTCGATCGCGATTCTTTTGAAACGGGATCTAGGGCACCTTTTGTCCGGCTGGGAGGTAAGCATCATCGCGACGGACATCAACCGCGACTTCCTCGACCGGGCGCGAGCGGGGAGTTACGAGGATTGGGCATTTCGCTCGGTGCCCGACGAGATCAAGGGGGCCTGCTTCAGCAAGTCGGGCAATTCCTGGGTGATCGACCCACAATACAAGGAATGCATCTCCTTTCAATATCACAACCTGGTCAGAGATCCGTGCCCCTCGTTGCGCAATCGCCTCGATAGTTTCGACCTCATTGTGTGCCGCAACGTTACCATTTACTTTAGCCAGCAGACGGTCCGCAACCTGGTGCAGGAACTCTATTTTAGCCTGCCCGACAACGGCTGGCTTCTTGTTGGGCATGCCGAGCCTAATGTGGAAATCTATCGCTCGTTTCGCGCGGTCAATCTCCAGGGTGCTGTTTTCTACCAGAAAACCAATGAAGAACCGGCCACGGCTGCATGGACGCCGCCCCCGCCTTTTTCCTTCGTTCCTCAACCATTCGCTTTGCCGCCTGCGCCCGCCGCGCCTCCTGCCCGAGCGGCGGCCTTCGCTTCCAGGCATTCACCACCGCGAGAGCGGGAAGCTGTAGCCGTGCGGGCGCCCGCTTTTTCCCCAAGTCCGGAGTTGGCGTCGATCCAGCGGATCGCCGATCAAGGCGACCTCGAGAAAGCCGCGCAGGGTTGTGAGAAATTGCTCGAAGGGGAGAAGCTGAACCCGGTGGCGCACTTCTATTACGCTCTTGTGCTCGAGCAGATGGGGCGGCGCCGGGAGACGCAGGAATCCCTGCGGCGAGCCATCTATCTGGACCGAAGCTTTATTGTGGCACATTACTATCTCGGGTTGATACACCAAAGGCTGGCCGAACCCAAACAGGCCGTGCGCTGCTTCCGCAATGCGCTGAATCTGCTCTCAGGCCTTAAGGCGGACCAACCCATTCCCGCCGCGGACGCGTTTACGGTCGCCGAGTTGAAACAGCTTGCCCAGATGCACATTGATGCGCTTCCAAGAATATGAGTAACAAGCGAGTGGGAATTGATTGGAAAGCGGCAAGACGGGAGTTGCAACAGGCTGAAACCGCCTTGGAGAGGGCGCTGATCGCGGACGCGGAAAAAATCGAGCGGGTTTACCGGGACCGCGCCATCCAACTGGCGAAGCGGCACACCGAGACTGTGGCTAACGCGCGGACGATTCGGGTGCTGGTCTTTTCGCTCGGGGCGGAAACGTACGGGATCGCGATTACGGATCTTACCGAAGTGCTGCCCTCCACGAGTTGCACCCCGGCGCCGCGCGCCGCCGCCGAGGTCGCCGGCGTCATCAATCTTCGCGGCGAGCTTCGATCTGTCATCGATTTGCGGCGCCTCCTGGCCCTGCCGGACCTGGGCGACGAATCCTCGAGCCGCATCCTCATGCTAAGGAACGGAGACGAAGAGGTGGGCCTGAAAGTAGGCCAGGTTGAGAAGGTGCAGTCCATCCGCGAAGACGAATTGGCGAAACCCGAAGCAAGCAGCGCCGATTTTTCGAGCAACTACTTCATGGGTCTGAGCCCGGATAAGGTTATTGTCCTCAACACCGCCGCTCTTCTCTCGCACCCTGTCTTCAAAACATCCATCCGCTAGATTCGCCTCACTTACCCTCTCACCACGCATCGCTTGAAACAACTATGAACAACAACTCGCGCGCTTCATTTTGGAATCGGCTCAACGTAGGGCCAAAGATCGCCAGCATCCCCCTCTTCTTCATAATCGCGATTATTACTGTCCTGACTTATACGGTGGTGACCGTCGAGGGTCAAAAGGGGGACGCCCTTCTCATCGAGTTTGCGGGGCGGCAACGAATGCTCAACCAGAAGCACATCGCCCAGACTTTGCAGACTTCCCAAGGACTGGTTACCAGGGAGCAACTGGAATACATCCGCAAAGTGTGGCTGGATACGCAGGATGCTTTCGTCAATGGCGGCCAAGTCGTCGCAAGGCTTGGAGAAGCAGGGACAGTCGAAGTTCCGGCTGCGCCGACCCCGGCAATCAAGGAAAAGCTGCTCGAATATAGGGGGCTGCAGGATCAGTCCGTGAGCAAGTCAGAGGCAGTCCTCAAGATCAAGCCTGGCGACCCTGAATATGCCGCAAGGTTGAAGGAGTTTCTTGATTTGGAGGGCGGGTTGGAAGAGGCCGGGATTGACCAGGCCAAACTTTACACAAGCTACTCCCAGTCGAAGAGTGAAGCCATGATCAAGTGGGAAATCGTAATCGGGGCGGCCGTCGCCTTCCTGGGCGTATTGTTCAGTTGGATTATCTCTCGCGGGGTGGTCAATCCGCTTGGCGACGTCGTCGCGGTCGCGCAAAGGATCGCCAAGGGCGACCTGCGGTGCGAGAGACTGAAGAATGGCTCGCGGGATGAGATCGGCCAACTCGCCGACGTCTTCAACAACATGGTGGAAAGCTTGAAAACTCTCACCGGGCAGATTCTCAGTGTGACAGGGAACGTGAACTCGGCGGCGCAGGAAATCATGGCTTCGACCCAGGAGCAGGCATCCGGCACCAAAGAGCAGGCCGCCACCGTGCAGGAGATCACGAGCACGATGCAGGAACTCACGCAGTCCGGCTCGGAGATTGCCGACAGGGCCAAGCAGGTGGCTGCCGCCGCGGAGGCGACATCGGTGGCAAGCCGCTCGGGCGTGCAGGCGGTGCAGGACACCAACCGGACGATGGAGGCGATCCGCGAACAGGTCGAAGAGGTGGCCGAAAAGATTGTGGCTCTGAGCCAGAAGACGCAGGCGATCGGGGAGATTGTATCCACCGTCAATGACATCGCCGAGCAATCGAACCTGCTTGCGCTCAACGCAACCATCGAAGCGGCGGCAGCCGGCGACCAGGGGAGCAGATTCTCCGTGGTCGCCAATGAGATGAAGCATTTGGCCGACCGGGCCAAGGAATGCACGGTGCAGGTGCGGACCATCCTCGGCGACATCCAAAAGGGGATTAACAGCTCGGTGATGTTGACCGAGGAAGGGGTCAAGCGCGTCGAGGTTGGGAAACAACAAGCGGATGTCACCGAGCGAACGATCAACGAGATGAACAGCACGACGGTCGAAAGCGTGAAGGCGTTTCAGCAGATCATCGGCGCTTCGAATCAACAACAGATCGGCTTCGAGCAGGTCACGCAGGGCATGCGCGATATTCGCCAGGCGGCCGAGCAAACGGCCTCGGGCACTTCTCAACTCGAGAAGGCCGTCAGCAACCTGAATGCGCTCAGCCACCAGTTGCGCGCGGCCGTCGAACAATACCAGATCTGATGGACATCGACGCAAAAGTCCTTGCCGCGTTCCAGGCCGAGAATAAGGAGCAACTCGCGGCGATCCGGTCGATCGTGGGCGGGGGGTCGAGCGGCGGCGAGAGCGCATTCAACGAAGCTTTGCGGCTCGCCCACACCATGAAGGCAGGCGCGCGGGTCTGCGGGTTGGATGGCATCCAGGAACTGGCGCACCGGCTCGAAACGCTGTTCGCGCAAATACGCGACCGGAAGGTTGGGCTGGACGGGGAAGTGGCAGCGGCGATCAACACCGCGCTGGACGCGATCGAAGACTCGATGGTTTCGGCCGGAGCGGGCAACCGCGCCGCCGGCCTGGCCGAGGCTTTGGGCGCGATCGATCGCGCGTTGAGGACAGCGAACGCGCCGCAGAAAGGTCTTCGCGAAGGCACCAGGCAGCGGGTGCTCGCCGCCTTTCAGAGCGAGCAGCAGGAGCACCTGGCGGGCATCCGAGGCATCCTGGCGAAAGCATCCCAGGGAAGTCTCAGCGAACTGGATCTCAATGAGGCGTTAAGGCTTGCGCATACTCTAAAAGGGGGCGCGCGCATCTCCGGATTGCAGGCTGTCGAGACACTGAGTCACCAGGTCGAATCGGTTTTTGCGCGAATCAAGAGCGGCGCCTTGCAGAGTGACCCCGCGGTGATGGAAGTGGTCACGCTGGTGCTGAACTCGGTCGAAGATTGGATGGCGTCTCTTGCCGCAAATCAGGCTCCCGCCGAGCCGGCGGGGGCGTTGGAAGCTCTCGCGAAGCTGCTCGGGCTCGAGCGCGAGGCAGTCCCAGCGCGCACCCCGGCGCCAGAGGCCGCGCCGGGCGTGGCTGCATCGGCGGCGAGCGCGCCGCAGTTCGACACGGTGCGCTTGAGCGCCGAGCATCTGGATCGGTTGCTGCGTTCTTCGGGCCAGCTTGTGACCGAGAGTCTTCGGCAGGACCAGGTTTCCCGCGCGCTTGTCGATTTATCCCGTGACATCGATGAGATCGACCGCGAATGGGAGTCCGTGCGGGAAGTCTCCGCCGCTCATCTGCATCGGCTCAGCGCGACGCCGGAGTTTACACGGGTCCTGCACTACCTGGAATTTGTCGAGCGGCAGGCGCGTGTCATTTCAAAGCAGGCCCGGCAGGTGCGGGCATTGCAGCAGCGCAGTTCCCGGTCCATCCGCGTTCTCGGCCAGGAGCTTCAGGAGAATGTCCGGAAGGCTCGCATGATCCCCGCGGAAAGCGTCTTTGGAGTTTTCCGCAAGATGGTGCGCGACATGGCGGGAGACGAGAACAAGAAGGTTGAATTCCGCGTCAGCGGGTTGGAGGTGCAGGCGGACCGAATGGTCCTTCAGGCGCTGAAGGACCCGGTGATGCACATGCTGCGCAACTCGATCAGTCATGGGTTGGAATCGGCGGACGAGCGCAAGCGGTCGGGCAAAGGCGAGCTTGGCTGCGTCAGCATGCGGATCGAGGCGGCCGGCAATCGATTGACCATCCTTGTCGAGGATGACGGGCGCGGACTGGACTTGGCGAGAGTCGCGGAAGTGGCCGTTCGCAAGGGGTTGCTGACCCAGGCGGACGCTGACGCCGGCCATCCCGAAGAGCTGGCAGGCTTGATCTTTCAGCCGGGCTTTTCGACAGCGAGAGCCATCACCGATTTGTCCGGCAGGGGGATGGGATTGTCCGTGGCATACGAAGTTGTCTCGCGCCTTCAAGGTGAAGTGCGGGTGGTGCAGAGAGCCGGTCCGGGCGCTTGCATGGTTATTTCCGTTCCGCTTTCGATTTCCACCCATCGGTTGCTGCTGGTTTGCGACCAGGGTCAAACCTTTGCGATACCGAGTTCGGGGATTCAGCGGCTTATTCGCATCCAACTGACGGACGTCGAGACTGTGGAAGGCAAACCGCTCGTCGTCTGGGAAGGCCAGTCGGTGCCTCTGGTGAGTCTGGCCCAGCTTCTTGGCATCGGCGGCGGGTCGGACTTCACGGTGGAAGGCAAGCTCCTTTCCGTCATGATCTTGAAGTCAGGCCATCGAAGGCTTGCCGTTGCCGTGGATGCTTTCGTCGCGGAGCGCGAGGCCATTATCAAGAATCTGGACAGCCCGGTGTCGGGGATCGGTATTCTCGGCGGGGGCATCGTGATCGAGGATGGCTCCGTCGCGCTGGTGATAAACACCGGCGAGCTCATCGAGAGCTTCAAGCCTATTTATGCTCCACCCACGGCAAGGCCCGGTGACGCCAAGGCCGAAGAAAAGACATCCACCGTGCTGGTTGTCGACGACTCCTTTACTGCCCGAACACTACAGAAAAGCATCCTCGAGGTGCACGGTTACAATGTCATGGTTGCCATCGACGGAATCGAAGCGTTGTCCAAACTGCGATCCGAGGAGATCGATCTCGTGATTTCAGATATCCAGATGCCGCGAATGGATGGGCTGGTGTTGCTCCAGGAGATGAAAAAGGACGAGCGCTTTGGAAAGCTTCCCGTGATCCTTGTGACCTCGATGAACCGCGCCGAGGATCAAGAGCGCGGGCTGGCGCTCGGAGCGGACGCCTACCTTGTAAAACAAAGATTTGACCACCAGACTCTGCTCGACACCATCCAGCAGCTTTTGTGAATGAACACCGATACCCAAAGCCGCCCCCGAAAACGGATCCGGGTCATGATCGTTGAAGATTCGCGGCCAGTCCGGGAGATGTTGGAGCACATCATCGGCCGGGATCCGCGGCTCGAGGTCGTGGCGCTGGCCGCCAGTGCCGAAGAGGCTCTGAAAAAGCTGCATCAGGTGGCGCCCGATGTGATCTCGATGGACATCCGTTTGCCCGGGATGAACGGCTTTGAAGCCACGCAACGCATCATGGCCGAGAGGCCGACTCCCATCGTTGTGGTCTCGGCCAGCGTGGAGTCCGAAGAATTGAACATCTCGATGAATGCCCTTCGCGCGGGCGCGCTGAGTGTCATGGAGAAACCGGTCAGCACCGGCCATCGCGACTATGCCGAACTGGCGGAGCGGCTTTGCACCCAGCTTGTGATCATGAGCGAAGTGCGGGTGATACGGCAGCGGGCGCGGCGGGATACCGGCCCGGAGCCGCCGCCGATCGGGCGGAAAGCTTCCGGCGCGGCGGCCATCGCGCCACCCGCGCCCGGAACCTTTCAGATGCTTGGAATCGTCGCTTCCACGGGCGGCCCCAACGCCCTGGCGAAGGTGCTGGCCGGCTTGGGCCGTAACGTCCCGGTCCCTGTCCTTCTTGTCCAACACATCACGCCGGGCTTTCTCAAGGGCTTCGTAACGTGGCTCAATGGCATCAGTCCCATGCCCGTCGTCGAGGCCGCGGACGGCCAGATCCCGGAACCGGGCACCGTCTATGTCGCCCCGGCGGACCGGCACCTCGTGCTCGACCGGGGCTGCCTGCGTCTGGACAGCGGAGCGCCTGTGTCCGTCCAGCGGCCATCCGGGACGGTTCTTTTCCGCTCCATGGCCCGGAGTCTGGGCGCGAACTCTCTCGGGGTGTTGCTGACCGGCATGGGCGAAGACGGCGCGGCCGGGCTGCGAGCCGTTCGTGAAGCCGGCGGCTACACCATCGCCGAAGACGAGACGACGGCGGTCGTCTATGGGATGCCGGCGGCCGCGGTCAGGATGGGCGCGGTCTGCGAGTCTTTGCCGCTGGACGACATTGCGCCCCGGGTTTCACAACTCCTTTTAGCGCCCGCGGCCGTCTAGTTATGGATCGGCCCTATCGCATCATTCTGGTTGAAGACTCCCCCAGCCAGGCCATTGCCATGAGCGACGTGTTGGAGGCCGAAGGCTGGGAGGTCATCCTGGCGTCCACCGCGGAAAAGGCGATGGAAGAGATCAGCCAAAGCACTCCGGACCTGATTCTTCTCGATTACTATCTGCCTGGGATTCGCGGGGACGAGTTATGCCGCCGCATCCGGATGAATGTCGATACGCGGAGCATTCCGGTAGTGATGCTGACTGCCGAGGATGCCGACGGAGTCGAACTCCAAGGGCTGGAAAGCGGCGCGGACGGCTTTGTCCTGAAGTCCGCCGATCCGGACATCCTTCTGTTGCGGATCCGCGCGCTGTTGAGCAAGACACATGCGCAATCGTCCATCCTGCATGCCACGGAACCGGCGTTTCACCGCGCCCGCCTGTTGACGATCGACGACAGCCCGACTTATCTGGAATTCCTCAGCGGCCATTTGGAAGCCGAAGGTTACGAAGTGCGCAAGGCCGGGAGCGGGCAGGAAGGACTCGACCTGCTTCTAAGCGAACCCTTTGATTGTGTTCTTGTGGACTTGCTGATGCCCCACATCGACGGGATCGAAGTCTGCCGGAGGATTAACGCACTGCGTTCAAAACTGGATCGTCCGCTGGTGGTGCTGATGTTGACCGCCCAGGAGAACAAGGAGGACTTGACTCGGGCGCTGGAAGCTGGAGCGGACGATTTTGTCGGCAAGTCGAGTGACATCGCGGTCTTGAGGGGACGCATCAGGGCGTTGCTCCGCCGCAAATTTTACCAGGAGGAAAACCAGCGGATCCTCGAGGAACTGAAGAATAAGGAGCTGGAAGCCGTTCGTGCCCGCGCCGAGAAGGAAGCGGCCGAAGTGCGGGGAGCATTGGTCGAGCAACTCGAGAAAACCGCCGAGGAACTAAAGCGCTCGCGGGCGGCGCTTCTCCTTTCGAAGGAGGCCGCGGAACAGGCCAACCGGGCCAAGAGCGAGTTCCTGGCAAACATGAGCCATGAACTGCGCACGCCGCTAAACTCCGTTATCGGCTTTGCCAACGTCCTCCTCAAGAATAAGGCCGGGAACCTTCGTCCCGAGGATATCAACTTCCTGGAAAGAATACAGGTCAACGGCAAGCATTTGCTCGGCTTGATCAACCAAATCCTGGATCTGTCGAAAATAGAAGCCGGCAGGACGGAACTTGATCTCTCTCCGATATCGCTTGTTGCGTTGGCGCGCGAAACCGTCGCTCAGTTGGAGGGGCAGTATCGTGATAAGAACGTGAAGCTCATCACGGAGCTTCCTGACTCCATAGCTCGGATCGAGACCGATGAAAACAAACTCAAACAAGTGATCATCAATCTCATCGGCAACGCATTTAAGTTTACCGAAAGGGGCACGGTGACGGTTCGTGTCGTCGCTGAAATGGAAACCGGCAGGCCTCTCCGCATCGATGTGGAGGATACGGGCGTCGGCATCCCAAAAGACAGGCAGGAAGCGGTCTTCGAAGCGTTCCAGCAAGCGGATGCCAGCACGACGCGGACCTATGGCGGCACCGGGCTTGGACTGACGATTTCACGCGCGCTTTGCCAGCTTCTGGGCTACCGGCTCGCGCTCCGCAGCGAGGCGGGCAAGGGAACAACGTTCAGCATCTGGCTGGTCCCGGAAAGTGAAGGCGAGGCGGTGGCGGTGCAAAGCGGTCATTCCGTGGCTGTGTCCATGGCCGCGTCCGCTCCCGGCACGCCGATGTCGCCGGAAGAACAACTGGATGCACTCAAGGACAAACTCATTTTGGTCATCGATGACGAGAGCGACGCCCGGATATTGTTGCTGGACTTGCTCGAAGGATATGGCTGCCGTGTCATTGCCGCCAGTTCCGGCGAACAGGGATTGCGAATGGCAAGGGAGTTTCGACCGGATTTAATTACAGTCGATCTGATCATGCCTGAGATGGACGGATGGCAGTTGGTCAAAGAGTTGAAGAACGATTCTCAGCTTAAGGAGATTCCGATTGTCGTGGTCAGCATTGTTGTAAAAGAACAAGCGGGAAAAATCCTGGGCGCGGTCGATGTGGTCGAAAAGCCGCTCATCCGCGAAAACCTGCTGGCGGCGCTCAGCAGGAATCTCGCAGGCGGAAGAGCGAATATTCTTGTGGTCGACGACGATCCCGACACGCGGCGCATCGTTACGACCTGCCTCGCGGAAGAGGGGATGCACACTGAAACGGCGGCAAACGGCCGCGAAGCTCTCGAAGTGCTCGAACGCTTCCTGCCCGACCTCGTTTTCCTCGATCTCGTGATGCCGGAAATGGACGGCATCACCTTTCTCGATCATATTCGCTCCGACTCACGCCATTGCCATCTGCCGGTGGTAATAATAACCGCCAAGGATCTTGCCCCTCACGAGATTCGGCGCCTGACATCCGAAACACGCGGACTCATTGGAAAGACTTCCAACTTGAAAGAGAACCTTAAGGAAACACTTCAGCGCATTCTGCGGCCTGACAATATCTCGGTGGAGCGCCTTCATTTAACCGCATGAAACCGATGCCTGACACATGAGCGATTGCACGGGAATTGATCCGGCGGGGTTGAAGCGGCTTGACAGGATCGGCGGACCTCCTTTTGTCAGGAAGATGATCGACCTGTTCCTCGAGGAGGCTCCGGAGCGTTTTACCGCTGCCCGGAGAGGGGAGCAGGCGGGAGATCTCATCGCCGTGGCCGAAGCGGCCCACTCACTAAAGTCCAGCGCCCAGAACTTCGGCGCGAGCCGCCTCAGCCACATCGCGGAGAATATCGAGTTGCAGGCGCGCGCGAATACATGCGAAAATCTGCCGGCCTTGCTAAACGAGCTCGAGGGCGCCTACGGCACAGTCAAGGCGTGGTTGGAGAGTGAAAGGGACGCTTTGAACGCATGAAAAAGATCGCGCTTGTCGAGGATAACGCTGACAACCGGTTGCTGGTCCAGGTTGTCCTGGGCGATTTGTTCGACGTGGCTCTCTATGAAAATGGGCAGGAAGCACTTGACGGGTTTGCAAAGGACAAGCCGGACCTCATCCTTCTCGATATTTCACTTCCCAAGATGGATGGCAATGAAGTGCTTCGCAGGATTCGCGCGGACGAGGCCATTCGCGATCTGCCGGTCATTGCGCTTACCGCGCATGCGATGACGGGTGATCGGGAAAAGTACCTCAAGGCGGGCTTTGATGATTACGTTACAAAACCGATCCTGGACGAAGAAGTGCTGATCTCGACAATTCGGCGGGTTCTCGAGCGCCGGGCTGATCGAGGTTAGGTTCAATTCACGTCCGAGGACTGGACGGTGACCGTGCAGGAATCCGAGCGGCCATAGTCGTCGAGGGCTACGATCTTATGGGCGCCCGGGGTCGGATGCCAGTTCAGGGTCTCCCGCGCGGCTGCCGAGCCGAGGAATGCCTTGTCGGCGAACCAGTAAATCTTCCTGACATCGGCTTCGGCATCCGCCCTCAAACAAAGACCGCGGCTGGCATCGTCGTTTTCCCTTATGCTGTAAATCACGCCGCTCTTCGGTGAGGAGATCGCCGGAGCCTTGCCAAGACGGGCGTTATTCTCAACGCGGCAGCCTGGGAGAAAAGGAGGCGGGAGCTGTCTGGCGAGTCCGGCCTTCTGAAAGAGATCGAGCAGATCGGACGGCCAGAATTCGCATACCTGGCGGCGCAATTTGCGGGTGCCGTCGTCGACGGGGACGCGGAGTCCGGTTTCCACGTCCACCAGCACTTCGCGATGGATGTCGCAGGTGGTGATGGGCGAGATGCCGGGGATGAACCATCCGCTTACGCGGTGCTCGCAGGCGGGCGTCGCCAGTTTTCCGGACACGGCGCAGAACTCGACGCGCTTGAGGTTCGCGCCGGGCGGCGGCTCGTGCGGACGCGCGCGGACGTACCCCGCGGCGCGCATCGCATCGATCATCTGGAAGAGCAGCGGCCCCGCGCAGGTGCGCCCGACGAACGCAGGGTTGCCGGATCCGTCGAAATTCCCGACCCAGACCACCAGCACGTAATGGTCGAAGACACTCGCCGACCACGCGTCGCGAAACCCGTTCGAAGTGCCCGTCTTCCAAAACACCTCATTGTCCGCATCCTCGCCGCCCAGGGAAGGGTGCGTGATCCGGCCGAGCATTTCCAGGGTGAGAAAGGATGCCTCGGGGCTGAGGAGGCGCACCCCTGGTTCCTCGATGTGGGGCAGCGTATAATGCAGGGGGCGCAACTTTCCGTCATTCCCGAGCACGCTGTAGAGGCGCACGAGGTCCTGCATCGTCACTTCCGCGCCGCCGAGCGGCAGCGCGAGCCCATAGCACTTCTCATCCCGCGGAAGATCGACCCCGGCTGTTTTCAAGAACTCATACAGCGTGGGATGCGACAGCCGGGAAGCCAGGTCTATCGCGGGGATGTTGCGGCTGCGCGCCAGCGCATCCTCCGCGCGGATCGGCCCGGCAAATTCGCGGTCGAAATTCTCCGGGTTGTACGCGCCAAAGCTGCGCGGCGCGTCTTTTAAAATGCTCAACGGGTGGATCAACCCCTGATCCATCGCGAGCGCATAGACGAATGGTTTGAGCGTCGATCCCGGCGAGCGTTTGCTGCGTGTGCCGTCGATCTGGCCCGATATTTCCTTGTTGAGAAAGTTCGCCGAACCGACTTCCGCCAGCACGTCCATCGAGCGGAAATCAACCAGCATCGCCGCCGCGTTTGTGATGCCAAGCTCGCGTTTTGACGCGACATAGCCCGAGATTCGCCGTTCGAGGATCCGCTGCAATTCAAGATCGAGCGTCGTCGTCATCTCGGGCGCAGTCCCCTGCCCGGCGAGAACCTGCGCGGTGAAGTGCGGCGCCAGGAATCGGCGGTCCGCTTGCAGGGCGCGCCGCGCCGGACTTTGCGGGATCACGCTCAAGGCCACCGCTTCCGGCCGGGTCAATTCCGACGGCGTTCTGCCGAAGTAAATTTCGCTGGCGGCGCCAACGCCTTCGATGTTGCCGCCGTAGGGCGCGAGGTTGAAATAGGCTTCAAGGATTTCCCGTTTCGAATAGTGCCGCTCGATCTCGAGCGCCCGCGCCATCTGCAAGAGTTTCCCCGGCACCGTCCGCGAATGAATTTTAAAGCGCATCCGCGCAAGCTGCATCGTGATCGTCGATGCGCCGGATCGCCCGTGCCCTCGAAGGAAATTCAAAGTCGCTCGCGCCGTCGCTACCGGGTTGATGCCGAAATGACAGCGGTAAAAGCGATCCTCGTGCAGCAACGCCGCCTGGATCAGTTCCGGAGAAATCCTGTCCAGCGGCGTGTAAATGCGGTATTTGTCGTCTCCGGTCAGCGTCATTCGAAGCAACTCGTGATCGCGGCTGAAGACTTTTCTCGAAAACGACACGCCTTCGAGCAGAGGCGGCTTCGGCAGGCATAACCACCCGATGGCCGTGATCCCCACGGCGCCCAGAACGAAAGCAGACCAGCGGCGAATCTTCATTTGGGATCCGTCACGCTGATCCGCCCCGAGAGCCCGCGCGCCCGGATGGAACGGTCATACATCGACTCCGCAAAGACGGGCGGGACGACGAATTCGCCCTTGTTGTCAGGCTTGATCTGGTAATCGATCTCGCGCACGCCTGTCTCGACGGTTGCGAAAAAGACGGCGCGATCCTCCCGCACGTCCACGTAATCGCAACCGCACGAGCCCGCTCCGGGACGCAACGACGATCCGACGATCTCGAACCCGCCTGGCAGCATATCGACGATCGCCACATTCGTAATCGAGCGGTCGCTCAGACTTCTGATCCTGATCTTTACCGTCAGCGGTTCTCCGAGCCGCGCGACATTCGTCACATGGCCGGCCTCGTCCACGAATTCCCGATGGATTTCCAGCCCTTCGGCCACCGGCTTATCCGCCAGGCCCACATCGAATCCCGTTTCGATGACCTGGTAGAATGCGCCCAACTTCCCGTTACGAGGCTTCGCGCTGAACCGGAGCGACACCGCCCTTTCGGAGAACCCGGCCCGCTTCAGGAGTTTGCCGGTGGCGGGCAGCACCGTCACCCGCCCCTCCTTCGTCCTCTCCTGGATGGCGAGTTCGGGAGGGTCCGCCGCGATCTGCCGCGAATAGCTCTTCAGGGCGAGCACCGCATACGCCGCGGAGAGCGTGTTGAAATCTCCGTCGCCCACCGGCCCGGCTATCGCCTGAAAATCCGCCGCCGATACGCCCCTCAGGACGTCAGGAAAATGCCGCGCCACCACGGCGATGTATTGGGAGTCCTCACCGAGCGGCTGATAGAAGTCACCTCTCTCCTCCCGGTCGTGAACGCCGATGTGGTACGCCGTTATCAGCGTCTCCGCCTCGTCACTGTTCTTCAGTATGGACAATGCTCCCGCAAGATAAACGCCCGTGAGGTCGCCCTCCCACTTGCCCTCGTAGCGTTTGTCGAGGAAGTCGCGCAGGTTCAGGATGTAATTTGTCGTGATGACTTCCTCGCGTGTCAGCAGGTAGATGGCGTAGGCGACCGTGCGCGCCTCGGTGAGATCGCGCGGCTCCTTCACAACCATCCGCTGCAAGTTGCGCAACCCGCTCTGGAACATATCCGCGGGCGGACTGAATCCCGCGGCCTTCGCTTCGATCAAAAAGTGCATGACGTAAGTTGAAATGAAGTCGATGCCATCGTTGCGCTCGGGTCCCCAGTAGCCGAAGCCGCCCTGGTCATCCTGCCGGCGGCGCAGCACCGCGAATGTTTTTTCGAGTTGGTCGAATACTTCCGCGCGCGTCAGGCCGAAATCGGCTTCGTCCGCGATCATCAAGCGGCAGAATGCGCCGCTGGTGAGCTGCTCGGAGCAGCCGTTCGGGTAGTCTTTCAAATAGGAATCCAGGCCGTGCGCCAGGCCCAGCGGCAGCGCGGAGACCACCGCTTCGAGCTTGCGAAACTCGGGGCGCATCGACCTCTGGATCGGCAGATCGATCGACGTTTTGGTGAAATTGCCGCCCCGGACCTGGGTCATCAACGGAGTGGCGGGACGCACGCTTAGCGTCGAGCGCAGCGTCGATGTCTCCCCGGCGGCGGAGGCCATGAACAGAAGGCTGGCGGAGCCGAGCTTTTCCTTGGCAAGGACGGTGAATGTCGCGCTGACCTCGCGGCCCTGCGGGATATGCAGAGGCATCTCCGGAGATTTCACCACTTCGAGATGCTCGCTCGGCTCGACTGTCAACGTGACCTCTTCCTGCGTCTGGCCGTTTGCGACGGTTACGCCGACATCGAAGCGGTCGCCCGGAGCCGCGAGGGTTGGAACTCCCGGCGTGATGACGAACGGCCCGCGAATCAAAGAGTCCTGTTGCAGAGAACCGGCCGCGTCCGGCGAGATAGCCACGGCCATCACCGTCAGGGTTCCGCTGAAATAGTCGGGAACGGGATAGACGACATTTCTCGCCGTCGTGTCCGCATCCAGGATGCCGGACCAAAAGACGACAGGCTTTTCCGTGATCCGCTTGAATGGATTCAACTGCCTCGCCTCGCCGTCGCCGCCAAATGCCGCGGAGCGAAGGATCGAGTATTCCGGCAGGATCAGATCGACGATCTGCGATGTCTTCACCATGAGCGCGGATTTCTGGAAGTAGTATTCCAGCGGGTCCGGAACCTCGTAACCCGTGACTTGCAGGATGCCCTCATCGACGGCGAACACGATGATCTTCGCCGGACGATCCGTCTTGTAAGAGATCGTGAGCGGCTCGCCGGGTTTGGCGTGCGCGGCGGCTTGCAGGCCGATCTTCAGCTTCCGCTTTTCGCGATTCGCGGTGAACGGCGCCACGGCGTAGCTGAGCGGGCTCATGTAGATCTCCTTCGAGTCGGGCGCGCGGATGAAAGAGACGTTCACGTAGCCGGTTCCGTCAAAGCCCTCCGGCAGCCTTATGTGCTGCACACTCGCGGTCTGGGCGGCTTTGAACCACTGGTGGGCATAGACCTTGTCGCGCTCGATGGTGATGAGGCCGCTTCCCGTGTAAGGAGCGGTGATGCTGACTTCGATCTCCTCGCCGCTGTTGTATTGTTCGCGGTCGAGCTTCACTTCGAGTTCCGCGTTCTTGTCGAGAGAACGGGCGACCCTGCCAAGCCCCACGACGCTAAACTCCAGTTTGCTTACGCGGGTTCCCGATCCATCCCTTAGTTCGAGGATGTAGTTGCCCGGCGCGTCTGTTGGCAGGAGATACTTCAGTCCCGCCTCGGAAATATTCACCGTGCCGGCCAGGGCCACGCGCTCTTTGCGCACGGAGTCGTAAGCATAGGTGCCGTCCTCCTGCTTCCTCAAGATCGAGACGTAGCTTTGCTCTATCAACTTGAGTTGCAGATCCCCGACTTGCGCCCGTTTCAATGCGTTGTCGATCGCAATGAACTCGACCGCCGGCTTCGAGTTCATCTTTATGTAACCGAGATCGGCATCGGCCTTGTAACCGATCACATACGGCAGCGGCGAGACGAGCACCGAGCTTTCCGCGTTCACGCTACGCCCGCCCGCCGCCTCGAACCCTTCGGCGTAAAAGGTCATCTCGTAGGTGGCGTCCGCGAAGCGCTCGAGGTTAAGATCGGTCTGAACCGCGCCTTCGTCATTCGTCGTCTTCTCGCCGAGTTCCACGGTTTCGCTTTTCACATCGTCCTTCGCGTCGCGAAGCCGGTCGAAGAATGTGTAGTCCTTATAGGCATCGAACTCGAACCGGCTGGGACAGAGCACCATGCGGGAGACGATGCGGCGGTTCGTGGCCGGCGTGCCGTAGAGATTGCGCAGCGTGACGAAAGCCTGCATCCCCTTGGGATTCACCCACCCTTCGGGTTGGACCCACCCGGCCGCATTCTCCTTCGAGAGGTGCGATTCGATTTTCATCCGGTCGGGCAGGAATTCCTTCACGAGCGCGCTGGTCGAGCCAAGCAGTGTGTCGCGTTTTCCGTCGCGAACGAGATAGACGTTGATCGCATACTCCCCGGTGGGCGATTCGCCGGCGGACTGGTAGCCGAACTCGGCAAAGCCGCTGGCCGGCAACGTGAGTTTCTTCACCTGCACGCTCAAGCCGCGCGCGTCCGTCACTTCTGTCTCGACCGGCAGCCCTTCGAGATTCCCGCCCCAGTTCCGCTGCTTGACGCAGAAGGCGATGTGCATCTCGTCGCCTGGCCGGTAAACACCCCGCTCGGTAAAGACAAACGCGGCCAACTCCGCGCCGGACACGCTCTGGATGCCATCCACCTCGAAGCGCGAGAAATCGAGTTCGCGATCCCCCCGGTCATACGGGATGAACCCGACATCGTTTCCGTTGCGCGCCACGATGGCGACGGGTTCCTTCTCCCGCGTCGGTTCGCCGGACGAAGGGAACGTCACGCGCCCGTCGGCGCTCGTCGAGCCGCTCAGGACGGGCACTCCGTTCCGCGCGAGTATATCCACCGGCACTCCGCCCAGCGCTTCGTGGGACTTGAGCGACTGTAGGAAAACATCGCGCGAGCCGTCGGCGTTTTCCTTCACGAGCATTCCAATGTCCGTGACGAGGATGAAGCGCTTTTCGCTGACGTTTTCCAGATACTTCTTCGTTTTCGGATCCCAACCCTCCGCCGTGAGGAAGAACAACCCCTGCATCGGACTCCCGCCGTCGGCCACCGGACCGAGATGGCTCGAGAAGTCGAATGTCGAATAGTTGAGCTTGAAGCGGCTTTCGACATTGATCGGCTGCTTTTCCGTCGCGATGCGGGCAATGTCGTTTTCGTCGAAACCCTCGCCGAGGAACGCTGGATTTTCGAAGTCTCCCTCCGTCTGGCTGACGAGGTGGTTGATCTCGTCCGCCGGAACGCGCGCGATGGTGTATTCGATCACCGGGACGCCTCGCGACCGGATGGAAAGCTTGCGCTCGCCGCTCAGCGCGAGCAGGCCGCCCTTCCCCTGGATCTCGATCTCGGCGTCCGGCTCGGGCACGGCCACGAGCGCGTTGTAGTCATCTCCCAGCAGGAACCCGCCCGGCGCGCGAACCCCCTTTGGGATGCGAAGATAAAGGCTGCCCCCGGTCTCGACCTTGATCTTGAAAGTATGTTCTTTCGAGGTCTCGCGATCCGACGGCACAAGGGAGAACCGCACCGGCTTGGCGAGTTTCAATACGTCCTCATCCACTTCGCTGGGACTCTGCCACCCGGTTTCCGATGCGTCCTCATCGCCGGATGGCTTGTCATCGTCATCGGCGGGCTTCTTCGGCAGGAGAAAGAGTTGCATGGACTTGGCGATATCCTCGGATTTTATGTCCGCCGTCGTGGTGACGATAAGGATCTGCTCGGGATCGCCGTCGTTGTTGCGCACAATGGCGCCGTCGGCGGAATCGATTTTGAAAAAGCTGTAACAATCGGGAACGAGGACTTTCTCCTCGAGTCCTTCACGCGCCGAAGCGCCGCCTTGCGATGTCCGGATGCTCTTATCGACCGCCAGCTTCATGAAATCCTCGCGCTCCGGCAGTGTGAGCGGAGCGCTATGGACGTAGGCGATGCGGCGGTGAAGGCCGTAGTCCACGGTGAATGGCGGCGCGTTCTCTTTGAAAACCGGCGAGCCGCCGAGCATCGTCAGCGAGAGGCATTTCTCGAGTTCGCCGTCCCCGAGGCTGTGAGTGAACTCCAGCGTGGCCACCACCTGCTTGAGCGCGGGGTCTTTCGGATCCTGGTAGAACTCGAGCTTGTTGACATTCACCGCGAATGGAGGTGTCTGGACGCCAACCTCGTATCGATCCAGGATGACGTGGCCCGCCACCACCTCCTTTTCGAGATGTACTCGGTATTTCGTATCGGCTGGCCAATCCCGCGCCGGTCGAAAAACGAGGCTCCTGTCTCCCTGCCATCGCCACGTTCCTGGAACTTCCGGTTCGATCCGGATACCGCTAGTAACCAGCTTGCCCATGCCATCCAGCGGCGCCACGGACCCGTCGAACCGAAGCGCCAGAAACGGGGGGTGCAGCACTTTTTCAAGCATTGTGACCGGCAGCGGATCGGCATGAACGGCAACTCTGCGCGGCTGCGGCAGGTGCTTATACCACTGGTAAGCGCGCCAGCCGCCGAAGGCCGCGACCACGAGAAGCATTAAGCTGGCCGCGACTGCCCGGCGGCGAGTCCGCGCCCGGAACCAATCCGGCGGTTGCCAGGAAACGTTCCCAAAGACCCCAATGAAGAGCTGCCGTAATTTTGCCATGAACAGAATACGGGGGCTCGCATCGGAATCTTTCAAAAAATCGAGGATTTATGCATCAGTTCCCTCCAGATTCAGCGGATGCCTGGTCTTGGCAGCGAACGGCATTGCCGCCTCCGAGCACGGGTGCTACCTTCGGCATATGCTTCAACAGATTCGGCTTTATTTGAAAAGCGCTCCTTTCACGCCGTTCGCGATTCATTGCGGCAGTGGCGAGGTTTTTCGCGTCGAACATCCCGAAAACGCCGCGATTGTCGGTCGCCAGGTCGTTGTCGCCCTGCCAGACGGTGAGAATGCGGTCATGCTCAGCCCGCTGCACATTAGCGGAGTCAGCGGCGCGGAAAGCGTTGCCGCATGACTTTATCGCCTGAACGCAGCCGGAATCGCGCCCTCGACCTCATCCCGAGTTTTCTTTGCCTGGAATGACGTGCCAGCGTAAGCTGACGGCATGACGGTCGAAGAACTCAAAGCCGAGGCGGCGAAGCTGCCCGTGGATGATCGTTTCGCGCTCGCGGAGTGGATTGAGAGGAACGATGACGTCCGAGCCATGCGGCACAACGAGTTGATTCGTGAAATCCACCACGCTATCGAACAGGCGGATCGCGGCGAATTGCTTGAAGCCGATGATGTTTTCGCTCGGCTCCGGGCAATCCAGCGGACGAGCGCCTAAAGGACGCCGCGGCCGCGTTTCACGACGGACGCATACCGCGACCTCGACGACCTTGTGCGCTATATCGGCGCACGCAATCCCGCCGCCGCCTTGCGGCTGACGGATCGGCTGGAGCGCGAGTGTTGGCGACTTGCCCGGCAACCTGGCATAGGACAAATCCGAGCCGATTTGGCGCCTGGCGTCCGATTTTTCCCTCTTGGTCAATATCTCATCTTTTACCGAGAGAGCAACGAGGGTATCCAAGTGCTGCGTGTCCTTCACAGTGCGCGCGATTACGGTCCGGAAGACTTCTAAGCGGCGCCATGGTTTTGGCCGGGCAAATGCGCGAATTTTTCAGAGTGTTCTCCGTTGCGTGTGGAACTTCCGGCTGAAGCAGGCTCGACAAAGCCCGGAACGCAGGCAGAGTAATGGGAATGCGGTACAATGTCCTCGTAGCGCCGGTGGAAGAGCTGGAGAATATGCCGGGTTGTTACTACGCCCATGTGCCTTCGCTAGGGATCACGACGCATTGGCATGGGGTCGAGAGCGCGCTGGCGGCGGCGCGCGACCTCATCCGGCTGTGGATGGATGAGAACAGGGCCGCGGGCGAGAGTGCCGCCCCGGCGCGCGAGTCCCTGCTGGCGTCCTTATACCTGGGCTTTTTTACACTCTCGGAAGAACGTTGCTCGTGAAAGGTTTGCTTTGAAGGAATGCGGCCAGATGGGCGACGTGGAAGTGCAGCAATTTTTTAAGAAACTGGTCCTGCGGTTTCGCAAAGAAAACCACCTTTCTGATTTCACTTTTGCTGCGCTTGAAACGATACCGCGATTCAAAATGGACTTCGTCCATTTCTTTTATCCAGAACTCAAAGCGGAGGCGACCGAAATTGAACTGATTAGGGAAGTGCTCATCAGATACATGCGATGGACGACCCGATTTTGTCTTTCGTGCGCCAGAATGGAATTTGATTCTTGAGATCAAACTTGGCGACAAGAATTACCATCCCGGCTATGAAAAATGGATCCCGGTGGAACCTAATCCCACGTATCTCGCGCTGATCGCAAATCACCGCGTTCCCGCTACCAGCAAATGGGTAATCAAAGAGTGGAGGGCTTTCACCAAAGATTTCGAAGACAAATACAAACAATATGGAGATTACGCATCTGTTTTTGCGGCCTATCTTACGTATGTAAAGGAGATATGTTCCATGAGTGACTTTGATGCCTTTCATTTCGATATCAACTCTCTGCTGTCAATGACGAACCTGATAAGAATGTTGAACCAGGTGCTTGAAGACGCTTCGACCAGCAGATATGAGGTTACTCACCGCAATAGTGAGGACTTCGGTGAATCGTGGGCTGGGTATACTGTGACAGTCAAACCGAGAGAACTGGACGTGATTGTGAAACTTTTTGTTGGACT
>Ga0302324_100006395_pt1 | contig 25393 bp, 20 predicted proteins | sample Palsa_T0_1_FD_201949 | JGI IMG/M metagenome (GOLD analysis project Ga0302324, IMG submission 201949) | Peat permafrost microbial communities from Stordalen Mire near Abisko, Sweden - Palsa_T0_1 | ecosystem: Environmental > Terrestrial > Soil > Palsa > Peat permafrost | place: Sweden: Abisko... | reverse complement strand
GGACTGCCCAACTGGGCGCTGCGCGTGCTGCGCATCGAAGAGATCATCGTCGTTAGCGTGTTCTCGTTTGAGTATCTGCTGCGCATCGTGGCGGCACGGGAGAAGCTCGCCTTCATCGCAAGCTTCCGCGGCGTGGTGGATCTGCTGTCGATCGCGCCTTTCTTTCTGAGCGGACTCGACACGCGCTGGCTGCGGGTGCTGCGCCTGCTGCGGTTGGTGCGCGTATTGAAGCTGCAGACGCATGTCCTTGAGAACACGGTCGCCGAGCGCACGCGCGAGCTCATCAGCAAGAACGCCGCGCTCGAGGAGGCGCAGGCGCAGATCAAAGCAGAGCTTGACATTGCGCGCACACTGCAAAGTGCGATTCTGCCTGCAACATTCCCCGCGATATTGGGGTGCGACGGCGCGGCGCGCATGATCGCGGCCACGACGATGTGCGGCGATTTTTACGATTTTATTGAGCTGCCACAGCGGCGCATCGGCATGGTGATGGCAGATGTTTGTGGCCATGGCATCCCGGCCGCGTTCTTCATGGCCGTGGCGCGCACCAGTTTGCGCGACGTGGCGGCGCAGTTTGCCGACCCGGGTGCTTGTTTGGCGCGCACTAACGAGGCGCTGTGCGCGCAGAATCCATTGGATCTGTTCGTAACAGTGTTTTACGGCGTTTTCGACCCCGCGACGGGGCTGCTGCGCTACGCAAACGGTGGCCACAACCCGCCCTACCTGCGCCGCGCCGACGGCTCGATTACCACGCTCGATGGCGCCGGTGGAATCGTGCTCGGAGCTTTGGCGGGGGCAGAGTTTCCGGATCACGCGGTGATGCTGCAGCCGGGCGAGCGCATCGTGCTCTATACCGACGGCGTGACCGAGGCCTGCGATACCCAGGGCGCGCAGTACGGCGCAGAGCGCCTGATCGCACAGATTCAAGCGCACGGTGCTGCAAGCGCCGGGGCGATCGTCGAGCACATTTGCGCAAGTGTCACGGCCTTCGCAGGTACCGCTGCGCAATCCGACGACATCACTCTCGCGGTACTCGCCCGGAACGCGCAGTGAAGGTGCGCAGCGAAACAAGTGCCCAAGTGGCGCTGGTGATCCCGGAGGGACGGCTCGACTTCAGCGCCGCCGCCGGCTTTCACCAGCAGCTGGAGCAAACACTCGGCGGAGCCGGCAAGCCGCCCCGGGCCGTGATCATCGACTGTGCGGCGCTTGACTACGTCTCAAGCGCTGGCTTGCGCGCATTCCTGCAGGCGGCGCGCGCGGCGCAACGCGCCGGCACCTCCTTCGCCCTGTGCGCGTTGCAGCCTGCGGTGCGCGAGGTGTTTGAGCTCAGCGGCTTCAATCGCATCATTACCGTGCACGCCGATCGTGCCGCGGCTCTCGCGACGGGGATACCGCAAGCAACGCCGCGGGAACGACGTGCCAGCGTGCCGGGAGCTGCGGAACACTTGCCGACTTTGGTGCGCTTCCTCGGCGATTTCTGGTCCACCGCAGCGCTGCCGCCGCCTGAGGCGTTGTCCTTTGAGCTTGCGCTCGAGGAAGTCTTTATGAACGTGGTTATGCACGGCTCGCCGGCAGGCACCGTGGTGCGGGTGGAGGTAGCCCTGGCCCTGAACGACCGCGACCTCACCATGACGGTGGAAGATGATGGGCCGCAGTTCGATCCGCTTTCCTTGCCAGCGCCGGATGTTGCTTTGAGCCTCGAGGAACGGCGGGTCGGTGGCAATGGGGTGTTTCTGGTGCGCCAGATGATGGATGCCGTCAGCTATCAACGTGTCGGTGCGCGCAACCAGCTGAAAATGACCAAACACATCACCCCTTAGGGGGCATGGGCGGCACCGGGCAAAACGCAGCCCTTGCGGCCCGCAGGTGAAAGAATCCTGAAATTCGCGTAGTTTGCACCGCCTAGGGCATCGGCCAGCGAGCGGGGATGGCGATCGCGCGTGATGCCGCAGCCAAAGAGAAGAATAAATACATGTTCGATATCCATTTCGGCCCGGCAGGCGAGGTCGTCATGGCGGGTCGGCTCGATGCGACGCAGTGCGACGCTGCGCTGCGCTTCCTCAATGCACTGCCCGCACCGCAGGTCATTGATCTTGCCAGTCTTGAATACATCGCAAGCGCGGGCCTGCGGGTACTGCTGCTGACGCAGAAGCGCACCAAGGCCGCCGGTGGCGGCATCCGGCTCATCAACGCGCGGCCACAGATTTACGACATTTTCCGCTACGCCGGCTTCGACCGGATCATCGATGTGAGCCGCGCCGCGAGTTAGCGGGCGTACCTCGCCAAGCGGGCCGACCAACCTTTTGCGCGCTGAGCGGTACTTGTGAACGAGGACGATGACAGGATTTTGGTACGCCGCTGCCGGCAAGGCGAGCGAGCGGCTTGCGAGCTGCTCCTCGGGCGCTACCAGAAGCCGGTCTTCAACGCCGCCCTTCGGCTGCTCCGCAATCCGGAGGATGCCAAGGATGTCGCGCAGACCGCGTTCCTGAAGGCGTTCGAGCATCTTGCGGATTATGACCCGAAGTTCAAGTTCTACAGCTGGATCTACCGGATTGCCGTCAATGAAGCCCTGAATGTTCTCGGATCGAGAAAGCCTTTCGGGGAGCTCAGTGGCGAGGAGGCGGACGAGGCGCCGGGACCGGAGCGGCGGGTCGAAGGAGAGCAGGTGAGCAAGGCGATCGAGGAAGCGTTGATGTCTATCAAACCCGAGCTGCGCACCGCCATCGTGCTTCGCCACACGCTGCACTTGAGCTACCGGGACATGAGTGACGTCCTTGAGCTGCCGGAGAAAACCGTGAAATCACGGCTCTATGACGCCCGCCAGCTGCTGCGGGATCGTTTGCTGCAGCGCGGAATCCTCTGACATGGCCGATCCTCACTACATGGGCCTCATCAACGTCGAAATCGATGGCGAGCTCGACGCTTCCCAGCGCGCCGAGCTTGCGCGTTGCCTGCTCGCTGATCCGCAGGCGCAAGCCCTGCGCGGGCAGATGAGGCGCCTGGCTCAGCTGCTCGACGGGATGGGCGAAGTTGAGCCGCCCGAAACGCTGCGCGATGCGGTTCTTGCTGCACTGCCGCAGTCATACGCCAAACGCACGGGATTATTGTCGCCCGCGTGGCGGGTGGCCGCGGTGCTGGCGGGGGTGGTGGTCGCTGGGGCCCTCTTGTTTGAGACGGTCAAAGGCCCAGGTCCCGCCTCAGGGGCACTCTCGGGCACAATCCTCGCGCAAACTACGACGATGGTGGATAGTGTGAGTCTGGGCGAGGGAGCCGTGTCGGGCCGGGTGAGCCTGTATCGCGATCGCGCGCAACTGACTCTTAGGTTTGAGGTGCTGAGCCGCGCTCCGGTGGACGTGGTCATAGCAAGCGGCGCACACACCTTGCGAGTTAAGGGCCTGGGGGGGCCGGATAAGTCAGGGGGGGCGGCGGGCAGCACGGTGCCGTTGCCTGACTTTGAGATGCACGGGCAGCCGGTGGATCTCACCTTTGTGATGGATGGACGTCCGGTTGGGAAGGCAACACTGCGGGCGCCCGCGGGACCGTAATCCAATCAATTTTCTCAGAGACGACCAACTTTTTTTCGCTGCCACGGTAATTACTTGCAGGACAGGAATTTTCGCTGATTGTTTCAACAACCTTGGGGAGGTCTTATGACTTCGAAGACAGTGTGGATCGTGGGTGGCCTCGTCGTAGCAATCGGCGCGGTCGGATATTTCACTTACAACGCGTCGCCCTCGGGCAAGGACGCCGCCGGAACCATCGTCGAGGCGAAGCGGGCGCAGGCCGATGGCTCAAGCTCGACTGACACTTCCGCGCCGAGCGCGAGCACGACCGATCAGAGTGCCTCGGGCACCGCGACGGGTAGCTCAACTTCGGATGCGCCGGCAGCCGCCGATGCAGGTGCTGCAGCCTCGGGTGGTGACGGTCGCCGCTCTCCTGATGCGCACACGAGAGAGAATGCGAGTGATGCGGCGGATGCCGCTCAGGCAGCGGGCACGCGTAACAACGCGATGGACGGCCACGTGCAAATGAGCAGCCATGACGCCTCAGCGGCAAAGGACGCCGCGGCAGCCCTGAGCGGGCATGACAACGCGCTGAACGGCCACGTGCAAATGAGCAGCCATGACGCGGCTCGGGATGAGTCACACGATAACGCACAGGACAACGCACGCTAACGCGCGCAAGCAGAACCAAGAAGAACAAAGACGTTGAAGATACGTGAGGTGGCCCGGCAATACCGGGCCACCTCACTGCTTTCTTGTCCAGCAACTGCATCAGTTCCGCACCTTCAAATCCGCTGCGCTTTGCAGCGGCGGTTGCCCTCGCGCTCGGCATTGCGCCGCCGGCTCTCGCCGATCTTGATTACCTCGAAACCGAGGAGCTGCGGATCGTCTATTACGACCCGGCCGAGACCTATCTAGTCCCACACGCTACGCAGTCCTATCTCGCCGGGCTTGCCGCGCACCGCAGATTGTTTGGTTACATCCCCGATGGTCACGTCAACGTGCTCCTCGACGACTTCAGCGACCGCGCCAATGCGAGCACCATTGCGGCGCCGCGTGATCGCATCTTCCTCGACATCGCTCCCACGAACGAGCCGTACGAAACCGTCTCCTCCGCCGAGCCCTTCGCGTGGGTTGCTCTGCATGAACTCACCCATCTGGTCATGAACGATGGCGCAAGCCCTGCCGATATGCGCTACCGGCATTTCTTTCACGGCAAGGTGGCCGTCGACGGTGCGCATCCGGAAACGCTGCTCTACAACTACCTCACCGTGCCGCGCTCGACCGCGCCGCGCTGGTACCAGGAAGGAGGTGCCGTCTTCACGGAGACCTGGTTGAGCGGCGGCGTCGGCCGCGCGCAGGGCGGCTACGATGAAATGGTGTTCCGGGCAATGGTGCTCGACAACGCCAGGTTCTACGACCCGTTGGCCCTTGTGTCCAAGGGCACCGAGGTCGACTTTCAAACCGGAGCCAATGCCTACCTGTATGGCACGCGCTTCATGAATTACCTTGCGCTCACCTACGGTCCGGAGCGACTCCTTGAGTGGTGGCGGCGCGATGCCGCGAGTCGGCGCTATTACGCCGCCGACTTCCAACGAGTCTTTGGCCTGCCGCTCAATGAGTCGTGGCACCAGTGGATCGACTTTGAGCACAACTTCCAGCAGCAGAACCTGCGCGCGGTGCACGAGCATCCGCTCACCGAATTCCACGATCTTACGCAGCGCAATCTCGGCGCCGTCTCCCGCAGCTATCTCTCGGCCGACGGCACCCAGCTCTACGCCGCGGTTAAGTATCCCGGACAGGTTGCGCACATTGTCGCGATCTCTCGCACCGGTGGCGCGGTCACCGACCTGAAGGAGATCAAGGGCGCGAGTGGCTACACGGTTACATCCCTTGCCTACGATCCGTCGAGCGCGACTCTCTTCTACACGACCAACAACAACCGGCACCGCAACCTCGAGGCATTTGATCTGCACAGCGGCAAGTCGCGCATGCTGCTGCGTGCCGCGCGCATCGGCGACATCGTCTACAACGCGACCGATCATTCGCTCTGGGGGATACGCTACAACAACGGCTTTGCGATGCTGGTGCGGATTCCGGCGCCCTACGGCCGCTGGGAAGCGCTGTACGTGTTCCCGAACGATGAGAAGCCCTTCGATCTGGATCTCTCCCCGGACGGAACGCTCGCCTCAATATCCGTTTCCAGCCCGGGCAAAAAGCCGGGAGCGCCACAGCTGACCCAGGTGAGGATTATGCGCGCGAAAGCGCTCGGCCATGGCGAGGCAACCCCGCTGCACAGCTTCACGATGGGATCGGCGGTGCCCGAGGGTTTCGTGTTCTCGAAGGATGGACGCTATCTCTATGGCAGCAGCTACTACACCGGCGTGTCAAATATCTATCGCTACGAGATCGCGACCGGAAAACTGGATGCCGTCAGCAATGCGGCGACTGGCTTCTTTCGGCCGTTGCCGCTCGAGGGTTCCGAGCTGTTGGTGCTGCGCTATGCCGCCAAGGGATTCGTACCGACGTTGGTCGATGCCCGGCCAACCGAGGACTTGAGCGCGGTTACATTTCTCGGCGAACAGGTCGCGGAGAAATATCCCGAAGTGCAAAGCTGGGCGGCAGCGCCGCCGTCCACCATCCCGTACGCTCCCCAGATCCTTCACCAGGGTCGATATCGCCCTGCAAGCGAGCTATCGCTCGAGTCGCTGATTCCGGTCGTCGAGGGCTACCGAGATTCCGTCGGAGTCGGCGCGAGCGCGCGCTTCAGCGACCCGATGGGTTTTGACTCTGCGGATCTGGATGCCACCTACAGCCCAGATGACGGCCTGCCTTCGAAGCAGCGTCTGCATCTATCGGCTGATTTTCATCACACGCGCTGGACGGTGGGAGCCAATTGGAACGGCGCGGACTTTTACGATCTCTTCGGTCCCACCAAGCGCAGCCTCGCCGGCTACAACGGCTACGTCGCCTATGATTTGCCACTCATTTACGACCCGCCGCAGTCCATGGATTTCGTCGCCAAAACCGCCTATTACGGCGACCTCGATACGCTGCCCGGCTATCAGAACGTCATCTCGCCCACGCATAACCTCTTTACCGCGGATGTCGCTCTCATTTCCGCCGACACGCGCTCCTCGCCCGGCGCGGTGGATGCGGAGACGGGTCACACCTGGGCCGTCAGTGCGCATGCCTACGGGGCGATGGGCGATTTCATTCCGAGCATCACGGGCACCTACGATGTGGGCTTTCCGCTGCCGCTCAATCATTCCTCAATCTGGCTGCGCACCGGTGCGAGCATCTCCGCCGGTGCGCGTTCCGATCCGCTGGCCAACTTTTATCTCGGCGGCTTTGGCAACAACTATGTTGACAACGCCGGGTACGGCGGAGCGCAGCGCTATCGGGAGCTCTTGAGCATGCCGGGATTCGATCTTGACGCGCTGTCGGGCAAGTCTCTGGTGAAGTCGACGCTCGAATGGTGCCTGCCACCGCTGCGCTTCGAGGCGCTGGGCTCGCCCGGCTTCTATGTCAGCTGGGCACGCCCCGAGATCTTCGTGGAAGCCCTCGAGACCGATCTTGAGTCATCCACTTATCGGCGCAGCTCGCACGACATCGGCGCACAGATCGACTTTCAGATGCACGTCATGCACCGCCAGCCGATGATGTTATCGGCGGGCGTCGCCCGCGGCTTCACCGCCGGTGGCCTCGGCACGACGGAATTCATGATATCTCTGCAGGTGCTTTGATGATTGAATGCTGCCGGGCAGTGTCACACTGAGCACTCCAGTGCTGCTCCTCGGCGCGATCGCGCTCGCACCCGTGCTGCTTTTTCTCGCAGGCCTTCTGCAGCTCGACGGTTACAAGCTCCTGCGACTGCCGACGGTGCTGGCGATGGTCGCGGCCGGCGCCCTCGCCGGCGGCGCAAGCTACTTCGCCAACAGTTACGCGTTTGAGCATTTCAGTGGCGATTTCACCGCCTTCTCGCACTACGTATCGCCCTGGATCGAGGAGTGCCTAAAAGCGCTCCTCCTCGTCTTCCTGGTGCGCACGCGCCGCGTGGGACTGCCCGTAGATGCAGGCATTGCCGGATTTGCGATCGGCACCGGCTTTGCGCTCATGGAGAACCTGTATTACCTCGCGTCGCGTCCGGACACGGCACTTGCGGTGCAGATCATCCGCGGCTTTGGCACGGCGATCATGCACGGCGGCACGATGACCCTCATGGCCATGATCTCCGTCACCCTCTATGACCGGCGCCCCCACGGCGGGCCCGTGCTGCTGCTGCCAGGCTATTTGTCGGCGGTCGCGCTGCATTCGGCTTTCAACTACCTGCTGGTGCAGCCGATGCTCGCGACACTGGCGATGCTCATCGTGCTGCCCCTTGTGATCTACCTGGTATTCGAGCGCAGCGAGCGGGCGCTGCGCGACTGGCTCGACACGGGCCTCGATTCCAACGTGCGGCTGCTGGAGGCGATCAACACCGGCTCATTTCTCGACAGCCACTCCGGACGCTACCTGCAGGCGCTGCGCGAACGTTTCCACGGCGAGGACCTCGCGGACATGCTGTGCCTGCTGCGGCTGCACGGCGAACTTGCGCTGCGCGCCAAGGGCGTTCTGCTGCTGCGCGAAAGCGGCCTCGATGAGCTGCCACTTGACGATGAGACGCGCGAGAAGCTCGCGGAGCTTGCGCAGCTCAACCGCGCGATCGGGCGTGTGGGGATGCTTGCGCTGCGACCGCTGCTGATGGCAACCGGCAAGGATATCTGGGAGCTCACTCTGCTTGGCAAGTAGTGCTGTGCGCGCGGGCGCCGCAAGAAAGTGCGGGCGCGCTCCGACAATCGCGCATCACGCGGCTGCGAAGCTCAGGCAGCGAGCGCCATCGGTTGCGGCCTGCCGATCGCGTAACCCTGCAGAAAATCGACGCCCATGCGCCGAGCCGCATCGACCGCGGCATCATCCTCCACCTGCTCGGCGATGATCTTGAAGTGCAGTGAGCGAGCAAGTTTGATCATCGCCGTGACCATCGCCTGATTGACGGTATCGCGCGCCAGGTTGCGCATGAACGAGCCATCTATCTTGAGGTAGTCCATCGGCAGATTTTTGAGATTGGAGAATGAGCCCACCCCGGAGCCGAAGTTGTCGAGGGCAAACTGGCAGCCCATGCCATGCAGCACGCCGACGAAGCGCCGCGCATGATCCATGTTAGCGATGACCGCGTTCTCGGTGATCTCAAAGCACACCTGCCCGGGCAGCGCGCCGGTGCTGTCGAGACACTCGACGACGAACTCCAGAAACTGCACATCGCCCAGGGTCTGTCCGGAAATGTTGATGGCGACGCTGCGGTTGGACGGCACCGCGAGCGCGCCGCTGCCGAGCGCCGAAAGCGTGGTCTGCACGACCCAGCGATCGACGAGGCCCATCAGGCGGTAGCGCTCGGCGGCACGCACGAAATCCACGGGCGGCACATCATTACCTTCTTCATCGCGCATGCGCACCAGCATCTCCATTGCCGGGCCGCGGCCGTTCGGGCCATTGGCGGGGACGATGATCTGCTGGTAGAGATGGAAGCGGTTCTCCTTGAGTGCACTTTGCAGGCGCTGCAGCCACTGGATCTCGCCGCTGTGACGCGCGTGCGCCTCATCGCGCGCGGAGTAGACCGCCACGCGCCCGGAACCCTGCCTCTTCGCGACATAGCAGGCCGAATCGGCCGCGGCGAAGAGCTCATCGAGCGTGCCGCTCTCGCGCGAGATCTCGACGATGCCGACGGAGACGCCGATGTTGAAGATCTTGTCGCGCCATACGAAACGATAGTCTCCGACCGCGCGGCAGACGTCATCCGAGATCTGCTGCGCCTTCTCCAGAGGGCAGCCGATGAGCAGCATGCCGAACTCATCTCCGCCGAGCCGCGCGACCGTATCACTGTCGCGCACCGCATCGCGCAGCAGCTTCGCAACTTCGCGCAGCATGCTGTCACCGGCGATGTGGCCGCTCGTATCATTGACGGCCTTGAAGCGATCGAGATCTAAGTAGCACAGTATGTGCTGGCCATCGCCGCGGTGACCGCGCTCGATCGCCTCCTCGCAGCGCCGCTCGAAGTCACGCCGATTGATGAGGCCGGTGAGCGCATCGTGCGTCGCCTGGTACGACATCTGGCGCGCAAGGCCGCGCAGCTCCGTCACATCGTGCAGCAGTGCCACCGCACCCACCACATCGTTGGCCTCATTGCGAATGGGCGATGCCGAAAGCTCAATCGAGCGCTCGGTGCCGTCGGCACGCGAAAGCAGCAAGGCGCGGCGGCTCAGATTGACCGGCGCGCCGCTCGTGAGTGCCTGGCGCAGCGGATCGGAGAGCAGGCGCCGATCGTTCTCATCGACGAAGCCCACGACATCCTCGAGCTTGCGCTCGACGCTGCCCTCGACGGTCGTGCCCGTCATGCGCTGCGCGGCCGGATTCATGTAGCGGATGCGCCCCTGCACATCGGTCGTGATCACCGCCTCGGCAAGCGAATCGAGCGCCTGCAGATGCAGACGCGGGACCGTCGTACCGTCGGCAGCGGAGGGCAGCTGCGCAAGCTGCGGCACAGTTTGTGTGGGCAGAATTTCCGCGCCGGTGATGAGCAGTGCACTCTCGCCCTCATATTCGATGAGCGTGGAGCCGATTTCGAGCCGGCTCACCTGCCCCTGCAGCCCCACCATGTCGATCTCGTAACGCTCGGCCGCGGTTTCCCCTTTCAGGCGGCGACGGATGTTCTCGCGCACGAGCTCCGCGTATTCGGGCGGCACGATGTCCGCGAGCGCTCGCCCGGTGAGCTCGTTTTGGTCGACGCCGACGAGGGCGGCAAACTGCTTGTTGGCGTGCAGGACAACGTCGCGATGCACGATGACCGCCTCATGAATCCGGTCCGCAAGCTCGGCAAAAAGCTCCGGGGCGGCGCGCTCCCGGTCGAGGCGCGCACCGGAGCTGCGGGTCAGCAGGTGGTTGATGGCCGTGCCGAGGGCAGCGATTTCGGGGTGGTCGGTATGCAACTCCACCCGTCCCTCGAGACGGCCGCCGATTGCAATACGCTGCAGCTGATGGGAGAGCTGCTCAACGGAGCGCATTTCGCGGCGTTGAAGGCCATACAACACCAGTAGAAGGGTCGCTACGAGCGCGAGCAGCAGGCACACAAGGCCAAGAATCGACATCTCTTTTTCTTTAGAAGGTCCCGCAATCAGGGCGCATCCGCCGGACGCTCTTTGTCAATTTGTGGTGTTAGATGCGCGGCGAAAAGCAGCATATCGCAGCGCAACCTTCGGTCTGCCGGTATTTCACTATATCTCGTCGCAAGAGTGCTTGGCAGGCTCAAGGAAAAACCTTAAGTTTCACCGCGCATTTAATCAGGCAGAATAAGTCCAATTGGACGAAACGCAACGATGCAAACTGAATTGGCCCAAGAGCAGATGATCGAGCAGCAAATCCGCGCTTGGGATGTGCTCGATGAGCGCGTGCTTGAGATTCTCCGCCAGGTGCCGCGCGAGCGCTTCGTGCCCGCGGAGCAGCGTTCCCTCGCGTTTGCGGACGCCGAAGTGCCGCTGCCGCACGGCCAGCACATGCTGCGGCCAAGCGTCGCCGGCAAGTTATTGCAGGCGCTCGCGCTCAGCGGCAGCGAGCGCGTGTTCGTAGCGGGCAGCGGCAGCGGATACGTCACCGCATGTCTTGCCGCGGCCGGGCTTGCGGTGCGCGCTGTGGAGATCTTTCCCGACCTTGCCGATCTGACGAAGAGCAACCTACGGGCTTTGCAATTCGACAACGTACAGGTCATCAACGCGGATGCCTGTGAATTGCGCGAGAACAACCTTTACGATGCAATTGCACTTACCGCTTCGCTGCCGGTCTACGATGAGCGCTGGGAGAAATTACTCGAAGTCGGGGGACGCCTATTCGTGGTCGTGGGCAAGCCTCCCATCATGGAGGCACGCCTGGTGCGCCGAATCTCCGCCGATATCTGGAGCACCGAGAGCCTCTTCGAGACGCTGATCGATCCGCTGCGCAATGCGCGGCGGCCGGAGGAATTCAGGTTTTGACGCTTGGCCATTAAATAGCTGATTTAGAAGGCATAAATAGCATGAAGACCGGTTTGGCCGTCGCACTCTGGGCACTGACCGTGCCGGGGGCGGCCGTCGCAGAGGATCTCCTTAAGATCTACGACGATGCGCTGCAGAGCGATCCGCAGATGCGCGAGGCGTCGGCGAACCACCTTGCCACCCTCGAGGCGAAACCGCAGGCGCGCGCGCTCCTCCTGCCCCAGGTGAACGGCACGGCGTCGCTCGAGAAGGACCGCACGTGGGAGGATGAATCGCTGCCGAACCTCTTCACCGATCCCCTAAACCAGCAAAAGCTCATCCTCGTGAACGAGGAATTCTCGGGCGTCGTGCGGCCCTACACGGGCCAGTGGGCGGTGCAGCTGCGGCAGAACATCTTTAATTGGGAGAACTGGGAGAACCTGCGCCGGGCGGATCACACGGTGGCGCAGGCGGAGGCCGACTATCGCGCGGCCGAGGAGAACCTGATCCAGCGTGTCTGCCAGGCGTATTTCACCGTGCTCGCGGCGCGCGATGATCTTGAGGCGCAGCAGGCCTCGCGCCAGGCGATCAGCAACCAGCTCGAACAGGCCAACAAGCGCTTCGAGGTCGGTCTCATCGCCGTCACCGACGTCGAGGAGGCGAAGGCCGCGAACGATCAGGCCGCCGCAGCGGTCATCGCGGCCAAGCGCACGCTTGCGACCAACGTTGAGCAGCTGCGCGAGATCACGGGCGAGCATTACGACACGCTCGCCCGCCCGGGTCCCGACATCCCTCTGAAAACCCCTCAGCCTGCGGACGAGGAGCGCTGGGTGCAGGTTTCGCTCGATCAGAATCTGCAGGTCGTCTCGAGCCGGCTTGCGGCCGAGATCGCGCGCGACAGCATCCGAGTCGCCGAAGGCGGACATCTGCCGACGCTCGACCTCGTCGCGGGCTACGCGCAGTACAAGCAGACCTCGACCGAGATATTTCCGGCAGTGCCGAGCATCGATTTCTTCGGCGCGGTAGGTCCCACGCTCAATGAGACCCACACGAGCTCAATCGCGCTGCAGCTGAACGTGCCGATCTTCAGCGGCGGCCTCGTCACCTCGCAGGTCCATCAGGCACAGTACCAGTGGATCGCCGCCAAGGAGCGCCTCGCCCGCACCACGCGCGACACCGAGCGCTCCGCGCGCGATGCTTATTTGAGCGTCAACAGCGACATCGCGCACGTGCAATCGCTGCATCAAGGGCTGGAGTCGAGCAAGACCGCACTGAAGGCGACCGAAGCAGGCTATGAGGTCGGCACGCGCACCGCGGTCGATGTGCTCAATGCGCGCCGCACGCTCGTGCAGGCGCAGACCGACTACTCGCACAGCCGCTACGACTACATCAACGACATCATCAATCTGCGTCTTGCCTCGGGCGCGCTCGACCGTGCGACGCTCGAGGATATCAATCGCTGGCTCGATGAGACGGTGCCGACCTCGGCCGCTCCGGCGGTCACTCCTTCGGCCGCCACGCAACCCTAGGCGCTCGCGAGCAGCGGTTCAATGAGCGCCATGAGGCGCTCGAGCGCGCCGCGATTGCGCTCGATCGTTGCGCGGGCTGCCTGCGCGAGGCGCTCGCGATCGCCCGGGTCGGCAAGGAGAGAGGCGAGACGCCCGGCAAGCTCATCGGCCTCACGCACGACCTGCAGGGCGCCGCACTCGATGAGAAGCTCCGAGGCCTCCTGGCTGTTGGCATAGTGGGGACCGCAGAGAAGCGGCATGCCGATCGCGGCGGGCTCGAGGGGATTGTGGCCGCCGATCGGCACGAGCGTACCGCCGACAAAGGCGACATCGCCCGCCGCGTAATAGTTGACGAGCTCGCCCACCGAATCGATGAGCAGTACGCAGGCGCCCGCGTCAGCTGCCTTGTGCTCTGAGGCGCGCACGAAGCTCACGCCGTCGCGCTCAAGCCAAGCGGCGACTTCCGCGAAACGCGGCGGGTGACGCGGCGCGAGCGCGAGGAGCGCCTGCGGGTTATGCGATTGCAGGGCGCGGTGCGCGGCGAGCAGGATGTCCTCCTCGCGCGCATGAGTGCTGCCGGCCACCCAGAGCGAACGGCCCGTGCCATGCAGCGCGCGAATCTCGCGGCCCCTGGTGCGCACCTCCGGCGCCACCGTGATATCAAACTTGAGATTGCCCGTGACATGAGTGCGCGCGGCGGGCGCGCCCACTGCGCGAAAGCGCTCCGCGTCCGCTGTCGTCTGCGCCGCAACGATGACACCGTGCGCCAGAGTGTCAGCGAAGAGGCCGCGAAATCGGCGATAGCGCGCGACGGAGCGCGGGGAAAGGCGCGCACTTGCCAGCACCAGCGGTACGCCGCGCGCGCGGCATTCGTGAAAAAGATTGGGCCAGAGCTCGGTCTCCATGATGAGCGCCAACTGCGGGCGCACGCGCTCGCAGAAGCGCCGCGCAGCGCCGGGCAGATCGAACGGCACGAAGCGCACGTCAACTTGCGTGCCAAAGAGCGCGCGGGCGCGCGCCGCGCCGGCCGGCGTCGCGGTGGTGAGGACGAGCGGTGTTGCCGGATAGCGTGCGATGAGCTCGCGCACTAATGCGGAGGATGCCTGCACCTCGCCCACGGACACCGCGTGCACCCAGATGCTGCTCGGCGTGAGTGTACGGCCCACACCGAAGCGCTGCGCAAAGTCACGCCAATAGCCGCGCTCGCGCACGCCGCGCCACAGCATAACGAGCGCCACGAGCGGCACGAGCGCGTAGGCGGCCGCCCCATAGATCAACCGATAGCGCACCGGCACGGTACCGCCGCTAGGTCGCAGGCGCGGTACTGCCGCCCGAAGCGACTCGATAGCCATCGAGCAGGCCGTACCAGTCGTCTTCGGTGAAGCGTTCCGCGGGTAAGCTGTAGGTGACCTTTTCGATCGAGCGGCGCAGGCGCACGAGATTGCTGTCGCACCACAGGCCCGGCTTGCGCAAGCGGCCACGATCAAAATCGATCAGGTAAACCGCTTCTTGGGTTGCGCCCAAGAGGATGTTGTGCGCGTTGAGATCGGCGTGACACACCCCGCCGTCGTGAAAGCGCCGCACGCAGCGGCCGATGGCGATCCAACCCATCATGGGCACTGCGCTGTGCGCGAGGCGCGCGGCGAGCGATTCGCAGTCCATGAGTCTGGCGGTGATGAGATCCCCGGTGTACGTCACACCCGTGCGACGGTAGCGCGCGGCGATGGGCGCGGGCACTGGGAGGCCCGCTTGTGCGATGTGATACATCAGCTGCCACTCGGCGTACGGGCGAGTGCGCCATTCGCCGCGCCACCAGTAGCGATCCCTCGAGAGATGCGCCATGAGGCCGCCGCGCCGGTAGTGCCGCAGCACGTAGTGCTGGCCGCCGGTGCAGAACATGTGCGCGGCACCGCGGCCGTGCGCCACGCCCTCAAGCTCGCCACGCGAGAGCCAGTGTTCCGAATCAAACCACGCGGGCGTCAAATTGCTCACGCGGGAGGCGTCGTATAGCATGGCGCCGCCCGTGAGCTCACGGCGCTTGACCTCGGAGCCGAGCGGCCACTTTCCGCTCACCATACCCATTCCGTGAATTTGCCGTTGGCCCAAGCCCCGCGCAGTGTCTGCATTCTGCGCCTCTCCGCGATTGGCGATACCTGCCACGTCGTGCCGGTGCTGCGCACGCTGCAAGCGGTGTGGTCGGCGACGCGTTTTACTTGGATCATCGCGAAGAGCGAGTCGCGCCTCATGAGGCTGATTGAGGGCGTCGAGTTTATCATCGTGGACAAGGGTGCCGGGTTCGGCGCGCTCGCCGCCGCCCGCGCGCAACTGGCGCAGCAGCGCTTTGACGTGCTGCTGCACATGCAGGTTGCGCTGCGTGCGAGCCTGATTGCCCTTGCAGTTCAGGCACCCATCAAGCTCGGATTCGACCGTGCGCGCGCCCGCGAGCTGCAGTGGCTGTTCACCAATGCGCAGATCGCCGCGCGCACGGACGAACACGTGCTCGACAGCCTCTTTGGCTTCCCGCAGGCACTGGGCATCAGTGAACGGGTGCTGCGCTGGGATATTCCCCTGCCGCAGATGGCGCAGGCGTACGCGCGCGCCCTGATACCCGACGCTCAGCCCACTTTGCTCATCAGCGCCTGCTCCAGCCACGCGATGCGCAACTGGCGCCCGGAGCGCTACGCAGCGGTGGCGGAGCACGCGGTGCGCCGCCACGGCATGCGCGTCATTCTCACGGGGGGACCGAGCGCACTCGATCAGAGCACCGGCGCGGCCATCGAGCGCGCCGCACGGGTGCCGATCATGAATCAGATCGGCCGCGACACGCTGCCGCAGCTGCTCGCGCTTCTTCAACGCGCAACCGCGCTGCTCAGTCCCGATTCGGGTCCGGTGCACATGGCCACCATGGTGGGCACACCGGTCGTCGGCCTCTACGCGGCGACCAATCCCGCGCGCAGCGGACCGTATCTCTCACAGCAGTGGTGCATCAACGCCTATGCGCGGGCGGCGCGGCAGTTTCGCCATTGCGAACCCGCCGCTCTGCCATGGGGCACAAAGATTGAGGAGCCCGGCGTCATGGACCTGATAGCGGTCGAAGAGGTCCTCGCCAAGCTCGGCGAATTGTTACGATCACACCCATGAAGGACCTACTTGTTCCCGTCTCCGCCGGAGAGCTGCTCGACAAGATCACGATCCTGCGCATCAAGGTGGCGCGCATGAGCGATCCGCAGCAGCTCGCCAACGTGCGCCTGGAGCTCGGGCTGCTCGAGAAGTCATGGACGGAGATCGGTACCGCCGCCGCCGAGCTCACCGCCGAGGAGCATGCGCTGCAGGCGGTGAACGAGCGGCTCTGGGATATCGAGGATCGGGTCCGCGACCGCGAGGCACGGCAACTCTTCGACCGCGAGTTCATCGATCTGGCGCGTGCGGTTTATGTCGCCAACGATGAGCGCGCAGCGATCAAGAAGCGCATCAACCAGCAGCTCGGCTCGCGCATTGTCGAAGAAAAATCCTACAAGCCCTACCTGAAGGCGCTCTAAAGGCGCCGCAGCTCAGCGCTGCAGAATGTACTCGGCGCTGCAGTAGGGGCACTTCGCCCATCCCGTGGGCTCGATGGGCAGATACACCTTGGGATGAGAATTCCACAGATACATCTGCGGCATGGGGCAGGACAACGGCAGGTCCTCTGCGGTGACCTCGTACTGGTTCTGCGTATTGGGTTCGATGAGTTTGTGCTGGGCCGCGGCCATGCCGGATTCTCCTTCGTGCCCATTATAGCCAAACACCTGGGGAAACCCCGTCGCACCCAGGCCGAAGCGTTGGCCGCGCGCCGCAGCGTTCCGAAAGCCGTCCTCCAACAGGCGCTCCAGGCAGTGCCCGTTGCATCGCAGCTTTCGCTCGCTGGCGTGCGGCTCACGCCTCTTCCATCGCAGCCTTCCATATTTGAGTGACCGCGGCGCGTTCGGCGAGAAACTCTGCCGCTCCGACGATGGCCTCGCGCCCTTCGAGCGCCAGATGATGCGCGCGGGCGCGATAGGCGCGATAGGCGCCGGTGAGCAGATCGACCGTGCTCTGCGGCACAAAATTGCCCGACGCGACGCTCTCGAGCTGGCGGATAGTGTCGGAGAACATTACGACGGCCGGGTGTTTCTGCACCCAAAAGAGCGCCCAGTACTGCGCCAGGAACTCGATATCGGCAATTCCCCCCGCGCCCTGCTTGAGATCAAATATTGACGGCTCAGCCTTGACGAGTTCGCGGCGCATGCGCTCGCGCATGCGCCGCACATCGTCGCGCAGCGTTGCGCGGCGCACATGGTGCTGCAGAACTTCCACACGCAGCGCCTCGAACTGCGCGCGCACCTCAGGCGCGCCGGCAACCGCACGCGCGTGCAGCAACGCCTGATGCTCCCAGGTCCACGCATCCTGTCTCTGGTAATCGGCGAAGGCGTGGATCTGGGTGATGAGCAAACCGCCCTTGCCGCTCGGACGCAGGCGCACATCGACCTCGTAGAGCCGCCCTGCCGCCGAATGCATCGTCAGCAGATGCATGATGCGCTGGGCGACGCGCACGAAGAAGAGTTGATTGTCGATCGGCGCAGCGCCCGCAGTGTCTTGCTGCTCGCCGTGCGAGTCGTGCAGGAACACGAGGTCAAGGTCCGAGGAGTAGCCGAGCTCCCGCCCCCCGAGCTTGCCGTAGCCGACCGCGCAGATGCGTACCGGGCGGCGTGCGGCGCCGGTACCGCACATTGGGGTACCAAACTGCGCGCTCATCTGCTGCCAGCCCAGCTGCATCGCTCGCTCGACGATGAGTTCGGCCACATCGGTCAGCCGATCGCTCACCTTCATGAGCGCCAGTCTGCCGGTTAAATCCGCAACGGCGATGCGAAACACCGCGGCGCGCTGGAAGTGCCGCAACGCCTCGACCTGGCGCTCCGGATCATCATCGTGCACCTCCTGCATGTTGTGCTCGAGATCGCGCGCCAGGTTGGCACGCTCGGGCAGCTCCGCCAGGAGTCGCTCATCGACGAGCTCATCCAGCAGCAACGGGTAGGCGGCAATCTGGTCGGCCAGAAAATCGCCACGCGTGCAAAGCTCCACCAGACGAGCGCGCGCAGCGGCACTCTCGTGCAGCAATGCGAAGTACACCGAGCGCTGCCCGATCGCCTCGAGGATCTTCAGGATTCGGCGCAGCGCCGGCAGCGGCGCGGCGCTACGTACAAGATCGGCGATGAGCGCAGGCAGCAGCGCTTGCAGACGCTTCGTGCCCGGCTCATCGAGGCGGCGCACGAGCGCGGACTCGCGAAACTCGAGCAGCAATCGTGCCGCTTGCGCCGCTTCGGCAAATCCGGCGCGCTCGAGGGCGGCCACCAGCGCCGCAGCCTCGCCGCCCACTTGCCAAAACTGCGTAAGGTCAATGCGCCCGCCCGCCGGTTCAGCCGCCGACTGCGCGCTGAAGATGAGCGACTTGAAATGGCCGCTGACACGACGGCGGTGCCCGCCGAGCTCCTGCGTGAGCGTCCCCCAGTCAGCTGCCCCCATCGAGGCTGCCAGAGGCGCGCGCGCCTCCTCCACCTTCGGCAGACGGTGGACCTGCTCGTCCGCCGCCATCTGCAGGCGGTTCTCGAGCCGACGCAGATAGTTATAGGCGGCCGCCAGATCCGCGACCACGGCCGCCGGCAGGAGCCGCGCCCCGTCAAGCTGCGGCAGCGCGACGGCGAGCGAGGCGGTCTGCAAGCGGCGGTCGCGTCCGCCGCGAATGAGTTGGAACGCCTGCACGATGAATTCGATCTCGCGGATGCCGCCCGGACCGAGCTTGATGTCATCGGCAAGCTCGCGCTTTTCGACCTCGCGCTCGATCAGGCTCTTCATCTCGCGCAGGCTCTCGAACACGCCATAGTCGAGATAGCGCCGATAGACAAAGGGTCGCACGGCGGCGGCGTAGATCTGCGCATAGTGGGAGGCGGCGGTGATTGCGCGCGCCTTGACGTACGCGTAGCGCTCCCAATCGCGGCCGTGGCGCAGCAGGTAATCCTCGAACGCGGCGAAGCTTGCAACGAGCGGCCCGCTGGCGCCAAACGGGCGCAAGCGCAGATCCACCCGAAACACCCGGCCCTCGGGGGTCGGCGCATCGAGCAGGCGCACGAGCATCTGGCCCGCGCGCGTAAAGAACTCCTCGTTCGACATGCGGTGCGCGCCGTCGGTCTCGCCATGCTCGGGAAAGAGAAAGATGAGATCGACGTCGGAGGAGAAATTGAGCTCGCCGCCGCCGAGCTTGCCCATACCGACGACGACGAGCGGCTGGGCCGCGCCGTCGGCGCTGCGCGGCACCCCGTGTCGCGCGCTCAAGGTGCGCATCGCAAAATCGACGGCCGCGCCGATCGCCGCATCGGCGCACGATGAAAGATCGGCCAGCGTCTCGGTCAGGTTTGCCCAGGAGGCCAGATCGCGCCACGCGATGCGCACGAACTCGCACCGCCGCCAGCGCCGCAGCGCCGCCATCCAGTCGGCTTCCGTGCCCGCGGGCGCATGGGGCACGGGCGGCACGCGCGCGGCGTACTCGCCAGGCGCGAAGCTGCGCTCAAGATCCGAGGAAGCAACAAGGGCCGGCAGAAGCGCGCCATCGGTGCGCAGCGCGTGTTCGATGAAGTGGCTCGCCGCGCACACCTGCGCGAGCGATTCGCGGATGCGGAGTGGAGCGGATGCAATGACAGCGGCGGCGCCTTCACCGCCGTCAGTTCCAGACATTACCGCCCAGGTCGTGCAGGCTCTCGGTCGTAAGACCGCGGTTCACGCCGCGAATATTTGAGGCCTCCGCATACACCTGCGCACCGTCCGATGCGAGGATCGCGCCCGTCTGGCCCTCGATCGAGGAGTTTTCAATATAGACATTGGCGGCGTGCGCGGATACGCCGACACCGCGCGCCGCGATGCGGCTGTTGGTGATGTGTATCTCGCAGCCGTTTTCCGCGCTGATCGCGTCGCCTTCAAATTCCAAATTGCGACTGTCGATACGCACGAAGCGCGCACCCTGGCAGATGATGGGCTCGTCGCGCCGCTCAACCGCGATCCCGCGCGCCACCAGATCCGCGGGCGCAAAGCCCGGACGCGCATTGGCCGGCGTAGGGGTGCGCTTGATGACGTAGCCGGGCCCGGATTTGAGAACGCCCGGTCCCTGGCTCATCTGTGCCAGCGTCGGCTGCGGCGGCGGGGCGGGCATGATCTGCGCCACGGGCGCGGCCGCCGGCTCGGGGGCAGCGGCAGGCGATGGAGGAGTCTCGGCGAGAGCTGGCGCGGGCGCGGCAGCCTTTGGGGCCTCTTTGGACACCGGTTCTATCGAGGGCAAAGAACCGACGATCTCATCGAGACGCACGATGCGCAGCTCGCCGCTGTCCTTCATGCGTACGGTGAACGCGCGCGCCTTGGGATCGACCGACAGGACCTGCAAATTACCGTTGCGCTCAAGCGAGGCTTGCGCCCAACCCAGATCGTTATGTTTGGATTGCTCGCACCCTGCGAGCACAGCCAATGCGCCGGCGCAGATCCAGACCGCCGGCGTTCGAATATTCAACGCCGCCATGACCACTCTCCGCGGCGCCTTCTTGTTGCGAAGGCCCGGCAGTCATCTTAGTCACTTGGGCCCAGGCGCACCAGAACGCGAAAATCCTTCCGATGCCGTGCGAGCTTGCGCCCTCGGCACAGCCACGATAGGACATAAGCCACGGTCAAAAAAAAAGCCCCGCGGGGTGCGGGGCTAGTTCAGCTGAAACCGCCGAGACAGCTCGCCGGCTTGATTGTTGGGAGGTGAGCCTGCCGGGCCTTGGGGCCCAGCAGGCCAACCGATCTTTACATGTCCATGCCACCCATTCCGCCCGGAGGCATTCCGCCGCCGCCGTGAGCGTGTTCATCATCCTTGGGCGAATCGGCAATCATGACTTCCGTTGTCAAGAGCAGGCCCGCAACTGAGGCTGCGTTCTGCAGAGCCAGACGCGTCACCTTGGTCGGATCGAGAATGCCCTCGTCGAGCATATCGCCGTACTCACCGGTGGCCGCGTTGTAGCCGAAGCTACCCTTGCCTTCCTTGACGCGATTGAGAATAACCGCCGCATCTTCGCCTGCGTTATCCACGATCTGGCGCAACGGCTCTTCGATCGCACGGTGCAAGATACGCACGCCGATCGTCTGATCCTCATTGGCGCCTTCGAACTTCTCGAGCGACTTCTGCACGCGGATGAGCGCAACACCGCCGCCGGGCACCACGCCCTCTTCGACAGCCGCGCGCGTGGCATGCAAGGCGTCCTCGACCCGCGCCTTCTTCTCTTTCATTTCGATCTCGGTGGCCGCACCGACCTTGATGACGGCGACACCGCCGGAGAGCTTGGCAACGCGCTCCTGCAGCTTTTCCTTATCGTAGTCGGAGGTCGCTTCCTCGGCCTGCTGGCGGATCGACTCGATGCGAGCCTTGATGTCAGCCTGCTTGCCAGCGCCGTCGATGACGGTGGTGTTCTCTTTCTCGACGATGATCTTCTTCGCCTCGCCAAGATCATTGAGCGTCGCCTTCTCAAGCGACAGGCCCACTTCATCCGAGATCACCGTGCCACCGGTCAACGTTGCAATGTCCTGCAACATGGCCTTGCGGCGGTCGCCAAAGCCCGGGGCCTTTACCGCTGCAACCTTGAGGATGCCGCGGATGTTATTGACCACGAGCGTCGCCAGAGCCTCGCCCTCGACGTCCTCAGCGATGACGAGGAGGGGCTTGCCCGCCTTCGCCACGGCCTCGAGGAGGGGCAGCATCTCGCGAATGTTGGAGATCTTCTTGTCGCACAGGAGGATTACAGCCTTCTCAAGCTCAGCCGTCTGATTCGCCTGCGAGTTGATGAAGTACGGCGAGAGATAGCCGCGGTCGAACTGCATGCCCTCAACCACTGAGAGTTCGTTGTCGAGCCCCGAGCCTTCCTCAACCGTAATCACGCCTTCCTTGCCGACCTTCTCCATCGCATCCGCGATGGTCTTGCCGATCGACTCGTCGGCATTCGCCGAGATCGTGCCGACCTGCGCGATAGCCTTGGAGTCCTTGCAGGGCTTGGAGAGCTTCTTCAGCTCCTCAACCGCGACGATGACCGCCTTGTCGATACCGCGCTTCACATCCATCGGGTTGCGGCCAGAGGCCACTGCCTTCAAACCCTCGCGAATGATCGCCTGGGCGAGAACCGTGGCGGTGGTGGTGCCATCGCCGGCCTCATCGGAGGTGTTGGACGCGACTTCCTTCACCATCTGCGCGCCCATGTTCTCGAACTTGTCCTTAAGCTCGATTTCCTTTGCAACCGACACGCCATCCTTGGTGATCGTGGGGGCGCCGAAGCTCTTCTCGAGCACGGCGTTGCGGCCCTTGGGGCCGAGCGTTGCCTTGACGGCGTTCGCTAGAACATTGACGCCGCGGAACATGCGTTGGCGGGCGTCATCACTGAAACGTACATCTTTAGCTGCCATTGTCGTGATCCTTGGGTTACTTGCCTTCAATCACGGCCATGACGTCTTCTTCGCGCATGACCACGAGATCTTCGCCGTCGACTTTGACCTCAGTTCCGCTGTACTTGCCGAACAGGATCTTGTCGCCGACCTTGACATCCAGGGGACGGACCGAGCCGTCTTCGAGAATCTTGCCTTTACCGACCGCGATGATCTTTCCCTGTACCGGCTTTTCTGCGGCGGTGTCAGGAATCACGATGCCGCCCGGAGAGGTTCGCTCCTCCTCCAGACGTTTCACCATGACGCGATCATGAAGAGGACGAATCTTCATGGGGTACGCTCCTCAAAGCTGATGATTGATATGTTAAAACTGTAGCGCGGGGAGTGTTAGCACTCTCCCCTTGCGGCTGCTAATGATATGCGCGAACTTTTGGAATACAAGCGCGACAGGATTAATTTCCCGCGCTACGCGCTAAGTTCTATGCTCGCGAACCCGCGGCCACAGTCATGGCCCAAGCCTTTGGCGCGCATGAGACCCCTCACTTCCCTGCTCCCGCTTCTCCTGCTGATTCTCAGCGCCTCGGCCACACCTGCCGCGCATGCGGACGATGACCGATTTCTCCCGCCGGAACAGGTATTTAAGTATACCGTCGCCGCCGAGGGCGACGAGGCCGCCGTGCACTGGAGCCTGCCGCCCGGCTACTACGCGTACCGAGCGCGCATGTCGATGGAGAGTGGCACGCCAGGGGCCGTTGTGGGGGCAGTGCACTATCCCAAAGGCGAGATTCACAAGGACGAGTATTTCGGCGCGCAGGAGGTCTTCCGGGGCAGCTTCGTGGTGAGCGCACCGGTCACTTTCGCTGCCGGCGCGGCACACACTGTACTGTTCAAGCTTAAGATACAAGGGTGCGCGGATGCCGGGCTGTGCTACCCGCCGCAGCTGACGGAGGCGAAGTTGGAGCTGCCCTCCGCAGCACCAAGCAGCGGCGGCGGCGGCATCGATGCCTTGTTCGCCGCTCACCGCGACGCGCAACCGAATGGGGATTTTCTACCGCCGGATGATGCGTTCCGCTTCGATGCCGCGGCCGAGGGCCCCGACCGCGTGCGGCTCACGTGGCAGATCGCCGATGGCTACTACCTGTATCGCAGCCGTATCAAGGTCGACACCTCAAGCGCGCAGGCGCAGCTCGGACAGCTCGAGTTGCCCGCGGGCATCGAGAAGACGGACGAATACTTTGGCAAGCAGCAGATCTACCACGGCGAGCTTGCGGGCGAGCTACCCGTTGCACGCGCCTCAGATACCGCTCTCGACGTGCCGCTCGAGGTGACCTATCAGGGCTGCGCCGAGGCGGGCCTGTGCTATCAGCCGATCCAGAAGTCGATTCACGTGCATCTGCCGGCAGGCTCAGGCTCCACGGGGTTCGTTTCGGAGCAGGATCGCCTGGCAAGCCTCATCCGCTCGGGCAATCTCTTCCTGGTACTCGCGACCTTCTTCGGCTTAGGTCTGCTCCTTGCCTTTACGCCCTGCGTGCTGCCGATGGTGCCGATTCTCTCCGGAATCATCGCCGGTCAGCGCCAGGTGAGTACGGCGCGCGCCTTGACGCTGTCACTCGTATACGTGCTCGGCATGGCGATCACCTACACGATCGCGGGCGCCCTCTTCGCCGCGGCGGGCCAGCAGGTGCAGGCGGTGTTTCAGCAGCCGTGGATCGTGGTGCTCTTCGCGCTCCTCTTTGTCGTGCTCGCACTGTCGATGTTCGGCCTCTTCACGCTGCAGGTACCCGCGGCGCTGCAGACACGGCTCGCCGCGGTCAGCAACCGCCAGCGCGCGGGCTCCTTTATCGGCGTCGCCGTGATGGGTGCGCTGTCGGCGCTCATCATCACCACCTGCGTCGCGCCGCCGCTTGTGGCTACCCTTGCCGTCATTGGACAAAGCGGCGACATGGTGCGCGGCGCCGCAGCGCTCTTTGCGATGAGCCTCGGCATGGGCTTGCCGCTGCTCGTGGTCGGTGCCTCGGCGGGAAAGCTCCTGCCCAGGGCCGGCGCGTGGATGGACACGGTCAAACAGCTCTTTGGCGTCATGATGCTCGCGGTTGCCGCGTGGATGCTGGCGCGCATCGTGCCGGAGCGCTACACGCTACTGCTGTGGGCAGTTCCGGCGCTCGTCGGCGCAGCCGTGCTGTGGCGGATGCGCCCGGCGCATGCGAGCACGCGCATCCTGTCGCGCGCCGCCGCAGCGCTCGCGGCGCTCTACGGCGTCGCGCTCCTCGCAGGTGCTGCGAGGGGCGGCAGCGATCCGCTCGAGCCGCTGCCCGCTTTCGGGCACCCGCACCCGACGCTCGCGTTCAAGACGATCAAATCGCTCGCCGACCTCAACACCGCCGTTGCGCAAGCCCACGCGCACGGCGCTGCGATGCTGCTCGACTTCTATGCGGACTGGTGCGTGTCCTGCAAGGAGATGGAGCGCTATACCTTCTCCGATCCGGAGGTGCAGCGCACGCTCAAGAAGGTCGTATTGCTGCGCGCGGATGTGACGCGCAACGATGAGCAAGACCAGCAGCTCCTCAAGCACTTCGGCATCTTCGGGCCGCCCACGATTGCCTTCTACAGCACGGACGGGCAGGAGGAGCGCGCGTATCGCGTCGTCGGTTACATGAAGGCGCCGGAGTTTGACGCGCTCGCCCGGCGGGCACTGTTCGGACCGAAAAGCCCGTGAACGCGGCGGGGCGTTTCGCCGCCGGCATCGGCATCGTCGCGCTGGCGGCGATCTCTGGAGTGATCGCGCACCGGGTGCTCTCCCCGCCAGTCACCATTCGGCCGCTCATCGAGGCGGCACACATGCCCGCCCCACCCACCGAGGCTGTCCCGCACGCCA
>Ga0302324_100006394_pt1 | contig 25395 bp, 23 predicted proteins | sample Palsa_T0_1_FD_201949 | JGI IMG/M metagenome (GOLD analysis project Ga0302324, IMG submission 201949) | Peat permafrost microbial communities from Stordalen Mire near Abisko, Sweden - Palsa_T0_1 | ecosystem: Environmental > Terrestrial > Soil > Palsa > Peat permafrost | place: Sweden: Abisko... | reverse complement strand
CAGCTTCGAGCTGCCGGCGAGCTTCAGCGCCGAGAAGGTCGGCTACGGGATCGGCCACTCGCGCTTCGCAGATCGCCCGAATGTCCTGCGCGCCAGCCTCGGATCCATTCCCTCCCCCGCAGCCGGGGGAGGGTTAGGGAGGGGGGTCGGAAACGCGGGTGACGCCGACCAGATCTTCGTGCTCGAGACCCATCTCGACGATCTGAGCCCGCAGGTCATTGGATACCTCGCCGAGCGCCTCATGGGAGCCGGCGCCCTCGACGTCGGCCTCTCGCCGCTCACCATGAAGAAAGGACGCCCGGGACAGCGCCTCACCATCGTCTGCCGGGCGAGCGAGCGAAAGGCCCTCACCGAGCTTCTCTTCCGCGAATCCACGACCCTCGGCGTGCGCGCCTACCCCGTCGAGCGCGACGAGCTCGAGCGGCGGCTGATCGAGGTCGAGACCCCCTACGGCAGGGTGCGCATCAAGCTCGGGTCGCTGCGGGGCGAAGTATTGAACGCCGCCCCCGAGTACGACGACTGCGTGGCGGCCGCCGAACGGCATGGAGTCCCGTTGAAAGAGGTCATGGCCGCCGCGATGGAGGCCTACCGCCGATAGGCGGACCTTCTGTCAGGGGATGATTTCGGCTCCGGGGATCCCGCCGTCGCAAGTGGCCAACAGCGCGCGGTGAGCCGCGGCGAGAGCCAGCAGATGGCCGTCGGTGGTCTGGGCGGGCAAGGTCACCCAGGTTGGCAGGGCGTCGACCCCGAGCGCATCCGCCAGCAGGATGAATACAGGCCGACGGCTTTGCTTGAGCAACCCCAGCAGCGCGCGGGCGCGCACGACGTCCGGGGACAAACGTGCCTGGGGAGCGACGCGCACGAAGCCCAACTCGGTGATCGGCGTGGTCGCGAGCCGATCGGAAGCTCGCCGATTCGCAACCCACCTCTCGACGCGCGCGTGGAGGGTGTGTGCCTGGTGCGCCAGAGCGAGCAGGGCATTGACGTCGAGGAGATAGGTCAGGGGAAATCCACCAGCAGCGCGCGAATCTGTTCGGGGGTCACCCGGGGCGTTCGGGCGGGCGCGAACATCACGGGCAATCCTGTCACCGAGCTCTTCTTGATGATGTAGCCGTCGGGTTCCGGGACGGCCGCAGCGGCGAACGGCTGGACTGCCCGGCGGCGAAGCATCTCGGAAACGGTGCGGCCCTCGCGTCGGGCCAGTCGCCGAATTCTTGCGGCTTCCTGGGGGGTCACCTTGAACGATAGGGTAGGCACGGTAATACGGTAATACGACGGGCGAGATCGATCAATACTTTGGGGGCGAAGCACGGTCTGGACTTCACCCCAGACCGAGGCTAAGGATCTGCGGATGCGCGCCTGGCCGTTGGCGGCTGTCGCAGCTCTTGCCGTGGTGATCGCGGCGCCGGCGCGAGCCCAGCTCAGCGTCACGACCTACCACAACGACAACTCCCGGACCGGCCAGAACCTGGGCGAAACCATCCTCACGCCCGCCAACGTGAACAGCACCAGCTTCGGGCTCCTGTTCGCGCGCGCGGTCGACGGCGCGGTCTACGCCCAGCCGCTCTATCTCTCCGGAGTGGCGGTGCCCGGCGCGGGCAAACACAACGTGGTCTTCGTCGCCACCGAGCATGACAGCGTCTATGCCTTCGACGCCGACAGCCAGACCGGCGCGAACGCCTTTCCCCTCTGGCATGCGAGCCTCATTCCGCCCGAGGGAAGCCCGATTCCCTACTGGGCCCGCTACGGCAACCTCTACCCCGAGCTGGGCATCACCGGCACCCCCGTGATCGACGCCCAGTCAGGCATCCTCTATGCGGTCTCGAACACCATGGAAAACGGCGGCTACGTGCAGAGGCTGCATGCGCTCGACGTCCGGACCGGCCGGGAGCGGTTCGGAGGGCCGGTGCCCATCACGGCCAGTGCCGTCGGATATGGCGACGGCAACGTGGCCGGCATTCTCACTTTCAACCCGCTTTCGCAGATGAATCGGTCCGGGCTCTTGCTCTCGAAGGGCGTGGTCTACCTGCCCTTCGGCTCGCACAACGATGTCACCCCGTACCATGGGTGGCTCATCGGCTACGACGCCCACACCCTGCAAAAGGTGGCCACCTTCATCACCACGCCCGACGGCGTCACCGACCCCAGCGGGTACCCGATCGGCGGCGGCGCCATCTGGCAGGCGGGCGGCGCTCCGGCCGCGGACGCCACCGGCAACGTGTACTTCGAGACCGCCAACGGAACCTTCGACGCCGCCACGGGCGGCCCGGACTACTCCGACTCATTCGTGAAGCTCTCGTCCACCGCCGGTCTCGAGGTGGCCGACTACTTCACGCCTTACAATGAGCAGGTCCTGGACGACTACGACGAAGACCTGGGCTCGGGCGGATTGCTCTTGCTGCCCGATTCGGTCGGAAGCCAGGCCCATCCACACCTGCTCGTGGGCTGCGGCAAGGAGGGCACGGTCTACCTCGTCGATCGCGACCAGATGGGCGGGTTCAACAGCGCAGCCAACACGAATCTGCAGGCCCTCTACTACGCCATCGGCGGCACCTGGAGCAGCCCCGCCTATTTCAACTCCGCCGTCTACTACAACGGGGTCAACGACGTGCTGCGGATGTTCCCCGTCGCAGCGGGCGCCCTGGCCGCCACTCCCCAGTCGGTCTCGCCGGCCGCGCTGGGCTATCCGGGGGCCACGCCCAGCATCTCGGCCAACGGCGCCACGGACGGCATCGTCTGGACCATCGAGAGCGACGACGACTACCTGGGCCTCCCGGCCGTTCTCCACGCCTACGATGCGACCAACGTCGCGACCGAGCTGTACAACAGCACAATGGTGGCGGGCGACGCGGCAGGGCCAGCCGTGGAGTACACGGTTCCCACCATCGCCAATGGGAAGGTGTTCGTGGGCGCAGCGAATGTCCTGAGCGTCTACGGACAGCGCCCGCCCTGAGGGGCGCCTCGCAACGCTAGTTTCGATCCGGCGTTCGCCACGGGTCGCTGCCGCGACCCGACTCCGGCGGGGACGCCGGAGCTACTAATCCTCGTGATCCTCCGGCTCATCCGGCTCAACATGCACGAGAACATCCACGACCCCCGGAATCCTCTGCTCGACCCTCGCCTTCAACGCATGCCCCAGCGCATGCGCCTGCACGATCGGCATGGTGGGATCGACCTGGATGTGCAGGTCGACGTAGATGGCCCCCGGCGCCCCCCGCGACCGTATCTTGTGGCAGCCGCGGATCTCGGGGATGGCCCTCACCTCTTCGCGCACCTTCTCGGGGTCGATCTGAACCGCGTCGGACAGTGCGATGGCGCTGCGGGTCAATACGTCAACGGCTCCATAGCCGACCACCCCGAGCACCAGCAGCGCCGCGATGGGGTCGGCGTTTCGAAAGCCCAGCCGCGAGAGCACGAGCCCGACCGTGACCCCGAGTGTTCCGATGACATCCAGCCGCTGGTGACGGACGTCGGCCTCGACGAGCAGGTTGCGCTCGCGGGCCGCGACCCGGTTCTCCCAGGCCGAGACCGCGAAGGCCACGCCGGCCGAAAGCGACACCCCGACGATGCCGACCACATCCGCCCGCGGAACGTCGCCCCCGTTCAGCAGCGCCGACAAGCCGCTCCAGCCGATCTGCAGGGCGCCGCCGGCGATGAACAACCCCACCGCCAGAGCGCCGAGCAGCTCGATGCGTCGATGGCCGTACGGGTGATCGCTGTCGGGGGGTTGGGCGGCGAAGCTCGCCGCCAGCAGCGCCACCACCGACCCCACCGCGTCGACGAGGTTGTGGAACCCGTCGGCCCGCAGCCCGATGCTCCCGACCTTCTGGCCGTAAGCGATCTTGCCGGCGGCCAGGGCCAGGTTGGCGACCAGGGCCAAGCCGATGGCCTGCGCTGGCGAAGTCCTGGCGGAGGTGGAGGCGGCGCCCGACATGGTTGAGGCTCAGCCGGCCGCCTTCAGATTTTCGTAGAGCAATCCCCAGCGAACGCCGCGATCGCTGACGATGACCTCGGTGGCTCCTAGGGCCTGCAGCGCACGCCCGCCGATCAAGGCGCCGACCGGAATCACGTCGGCCCGTCCCGGCTGCAAGCCGGGCAGCAGCAGGCGCTCGGGCAAGCTGAGCTTCCAGAGCCGGTCGGTCAGCTCCTCGAGGGTCGCGAGGCTCAGACGATGACCGTGGACTCGTTCGGCGTCGTAATGCGGCAGCTCGAGCGCCAGGGTGGCGAGCGTCGTCCAGGTGCCCGCGACCCCGACCACCGGCGTGCCGGCCGCCAGGCGCGGAACGCCGACCAGGGCCCGGTCGACCTCGCGGTGGATGCGGACCCGATCCTGACCCAGCCGCTCGTGGAGTCGCACCGAGCCGATCGCCAGCGAGGTCGTGAAGCCATCGGAAAGATCCAGATTCTCGGCGATCTCGGTCGATCCGCCGCCGATGTCCATGATCGCGAGCGGCCCACCCTGCTGCCCGAAATCACGACGCGCGGCCACGAACGTGAGCTGGGCCTCGCGCTCCCCGTCGATGATCCGCGGCGACAGACCAGTCTGCTGGCGTACCATTTCGAGGAAGGCCGGCCCATTCTCGGCGTCGCGGGCGGCGCTGGTGCACACGCAAGCGATCTCGGAAGGCTCGCCCACGCCAAGAGCTTCCGCTTCCTCGGCATAGGCCCCCAGGACTCTGAGAGTGGCCTGGATCCCTTCGTCGGCCAACCGCTTGGTCTGGTCGACGCCGCGCCCCAGGCGCGTGATCTCGGCCCGCTCGACGAGCGGCCGCAAGCCCTCGAAGCCTGGGCCGTCGCCTGGGCCGGTACGCTCCGCCACCGTCAGCAAGACCGAATTCGTCCCGACATCGATCGCCGCCAGAACGCCCATGGCTTGCCGCGCTCTTACGGCAGCCGCGGTCCCCAGGCAGGGGTCGAGTAGTCCCCGCCGTGGGTGAGCTGCTGCTGCGCGTTTCCGTCGGGGGTGGCGACCCACAGCTCGGGCTTCCCGGAACGGGTGGAGACGAAAACGAGGAGTCGGCCGTTCGGTGCCCAGGAAGGATCGCTGTTGCTTCCCTGATCCTGGGTGATCCTCGCCACCAGACCGGTCTGCACGTTGATCGTGAAGAGGTCGAAGACGGCGCGCTCGTCGCGCGCGGTGAAGGCGATCAGATCCCCGCGGGGCGACCAGCGCGGCGTCTGGTTGTAGCTCCCTTGATAGGTCAAGCGCCGCACCGCCGAGCCGTCACTGTTCATCATATAGATCTGCGGCGATCCGCCCCGCTGGCTCACGAAGGCGAGCTGCTTGCCGTCCGGCGACCAGGTGGGGCTGGTGTCGATGCCCGGCTCGCTGGTCAACCGCGTCGGCTCGCCGCCGGCCCCTGCTCCGATGTCCGTCAGGTAGATGTCGGCGTTGCCGTCGACGCTCATCGACCAGGCCAGCTTGCGCCCGTCGGGCGAGACCGCGCCGCCGCTGTTCAGGTCGCCGCGCTTGGACAGCACCTTGTTCTTCAGCGAGCCGAGCAGCACCTCGACCAGGTCGGGGTGCTGGTCCTCGTAGCGGGTGTAGATGACTCCCGAGCCGTCGGGCACCCAGTTGGGCAGCAGATCGAGGTCGGTGTTCTTGGTGACCTGCCGCTGCCCATGCGCATCCCAGTCCGCCACGAAGATCTCCTTGCGGCGGGGATGGTCCACCGCCTTGGCGAAGGCGATCTGGGACTCGAAGGGTCCGGGCTCGCTCGTGAAGAACTGGATCAGATCGTCGGCGAAGCGGTGCGCCAGGTGGCGGACCTGGTCGGCCGGCATGCGGTAGGTCTTGTGGAGCTGCTCCTGGGCCGCCAGAACATCGAAGAGCTTGAAGTCGGCCACGAGCTGCGACCCTTCCAGCCGCACCGTTCCTTTGACCAGCCCCTCGGCGCCCACGTCCGACCAGCGCGGAAACTTGATGGTCGCGACCGTGAAGCCCTCGTGCGGATCGGCGAGGTACCCCTTGGGGTTGAGGACCGCCTTCGAGAAGAGTCCGCTGGCCGAGAGGTCATCCACCAGGGTTTGAAACAGCTCCTGACTCTCGCCGCGCCCGCTCGCCGCCTCGAAAGGGGCCACCGCCAGGGGATAGGGCTGAAAGTTGGCGCCGGCGATGACCAGCTTCGGCGGGGTCGCCAGGGCCGGCCGAGCGACGGCGACCGCGGCCACGACCGCCGCCATGGCCGTCAGGGCCGATGCAAACCAGGAGAGTCGCATGGACCGTGAATATGACGGGCTCAAGGCTGAAACTCCAGGACCACGCCGTCGCGCGCCAGCTTGGCGAGATGCGCCGGCGGCGGCGGGAAGGCCTTGACGCGTTTGATGGCATCCACCAGCGCGTGGTCGAAGGTCGGATTCCCGGACGAGGTCTCCATGCGCGTGTCGGAGATCACCCCGTCGGCGGCGATGTGGATCTCGAGGCTGGCCGACAGCTTGTGCCGCTGCGATTCGGGGATGGTGTTGGGCACGATGTAGAAGCGCAGCACGCGGTCCTTGACGCGCGCCCAGTACAGATCGCCCTCGGTCTGGTCGTCGGTGCCGTGCTCGAAGCCGTCCAGCTGGCCAGTCTGGTCGGCCTGCGCTCCCAGCTTGGCGAGCGCGTTCTTGAGGATGTCCTGGTTCTTCTCCGGCTTGGGCGCGGTCTCCCTGGGCGGCGTCGGCTTGCTCTGGATGGGCACCGCCGACACCTGCACAGGGGGAGCGGGCGGCGCCGTCGGTTCGGTGGGCTTGCGCGGCAACAGCTTCGTATCCCGCGGAGTCCCCAGCCGGGCCAGCTTCACGTGGATGGTCTCCTGATTGTTGATGCGCGGCGGCGCGAACAGCGAGCTGTAGAGCAGTCCCAGCAGGAGCAGGGCGTGCACCACCAGCGACGCTCCCAGCGCCACCGGCAGGGGCAGCTTCCAGTGAACCGAGGCCGGGGACTCGAAGACGAGGGTTGCCAGGATCGAGCTCCTACTTCTGAGGCGCTGTCGGGTCGGTGATCATGCCCAGGTTGTCGACCCCGGCCTTCTGCAGCGTCGCCAGCACATCAACCACGAACCCGTAGGGCAGATTCCGATCCGCCTTGAGATACAGCTCCTTGTCCTGCTGCAGCTTGGCGTTGGCCTTGAGCTTCTCCTCCAGGTCAGCGTACTGGACCTCGGCATCGCCCAGGAAAAGCCGCTTCTGGGCGTCGATCGAGAGCACCAGCTTGGCCTCCTGGGAGTTGATCTCCACCGCCTTGGTCTGCGGCAAGGCGATCTTGACGCCCTGCTGGATCAAGGGGGCCGCCACCATGAAGATGATGAGGAGCACCAGCATCACGTCGACCATCGGCGTGACGTTGATCTCGTGGAGGGTGCCTTTTCCGGACGAGAACGCCATCGGTTTACTTGAAGAAGTGCCGCTTGACGATGTTGAGGAAGTCGGAAGTGAACTCCTGCATCTGGCTGTCGAGCACCTTGATGCGCGACACGAAGGAGTTGTAGGCCACCACCGCGGGGATGGCGGCAAACAGACCGAAGGCGGTGGCGATCAGGGCGCGGCTGATCGGCTGCGCGACGGTCGCGAGATTCGCGTTGCCCTGGGCGTAGATCTCGCTGAAGGCGTTCATGATGCCCCACACGGTCCCGAACAGGCCGACGAAGGGGGCCGCCGTGGCGGTGGTGCCGAGAAAAGAAATCGAGCTCTCGAGATTGGTGAGCTCGGTGACCTGCGCCCGGTTCAGGGCGCGTTCGACGTTCTCGATGCCCCCGAGTTTTTCGCTCATGGCCGAGCCGTCGCCGGCCGGCTGCTGCCCGCTCAGCTTCGAGAGCTCGATGTAACCGGCCCGAAACACCTGCGCGACGGGGTTGGCAGTCATCTTCTGCGCGGTTTGAAAGACCTCGTCGAGCCGCTTGCTCTGCCAGAATCCCTCGAGAAAGCGCGCCGATTGGCTCTGGGCGACCCGGAGCTGGACGAGCTTGCGGACGATGATGGTCCAGGAGGCCATCGAGGCTACCAGCAGCAGCACCAGCACCGAGAGCTCGACCCCGCCCGCGCTCTTGATCACGTCCAGGTAGTCGAGGCCGGCTGCCAACACAGGAACGAGTCGAGGGGTCATTGGGGTCTTTCGCTTAACATGTGCATTCCGGGAGCGCCAAGCAGCGGTTTCGCGCGCGCCATCCGCGAGCGCATGCGAATTGCTTGCCGCTCCTGGGACTCGGCCTCTACTCTCGAGAGATCTTCATGGGCGATCGATCGACCTTACGGAGCCGCGCCATCGGCGTGTTCGACTCGGGCGTGGGCGGGCTCACCGTCCACGCCGCCCTGCGGCGGCTGCTGCCGAAGGAGCGTCTGGTCTATCTGGGGGACACGGCGCGCTTGCCCTACGGCTCGAGATCTCCGCAGGTCATCACCCGCTACGCGCTCAACAACGCGCGGTTTCTGCAGCAGTTCGACCTCAAGCTCCTGGTGGTGGCGTGCAACACCGTGTCCGCAACCGCGCTGCCGGCTCTGACGGAGGCGCTGCCGGTGCCGGTCCTGGGGGTCGTCGAGCCCGGGGTGGCGGCGGCGCTGGCAACCGGCGCCAAGCATCTCGGGGTCATCGGCACCCTGAGCACCATCGGCAGCGGCGCCTACCAGCAGGCGATCGCGAGACAGGCGCCCTCGGTGCGCGTCTCGACCGCGACCTGCCAGCTGTTCGTGCCCCTGGCCGAAGAAGGTTGGACGACCGGGGAGGTGCCGGCGGCGGTCGCGACCCACTACCTGGGCGCTTTGCGATCCAGGGGAGTCCAGGCTCTACTCCTGGCCTGCACCCACTATCCGCTGCTCCGGGAGGCGATCGCGGCGGCGATCGGGCCCGGGACCGTCCTCGTCGACTCGGCCGAGACCAGCGCACTAGCGGCCGCCCGGCTGCTCGAGGAGCGGGACCTCATGACGGACGCCGCGGCGGGCTCGGAGAAATTTCTCGTCACCGATCTTTCAGAGCAGTTCGGCGTCATGGCCGAGCGTTTTCTGGGCCGGCCGGTGGGATTGCCCGAGCTGGTCGACATCGCGCAATAAACCATGGGCCCCTCGGTCGCACTCCTGGCGTTGCTCGCGGCCACACCCGCGCCGCTCGCCGACCAGCTTCTTTGGCCAACCTATTCCTGGGACATCGTCGGAGGGCGTCTTTCGGTCAGTCGCGGCGCCGGGCCGAATGGTCCGAGATTGCTCGAGGACAGCCTCACCGCCGCCAATCTTGCCGAGCTCCTGGCGGCGTCACCCCGCGCCGCCGAGCTGGCCCGCGACGCGCACCGCGAGCTGCAGTGGGGAGTGGCGCTCAAGTACTCGGGCTTGCTCGGAGCGCTGGCCGGCGTGGTCGGCATCACCATCGGGGCGGCTCAGATCACCGACGGCAACGCGCAGAAGGCCTGGAGCACCGGCGGCGGCATCCTCGCTCTCGCGGGAGTCGTTTCCACGGTGCTGGGGGTGGTCGGGATCAACGACGGATTTGCGCGGGCCTTGGAGGCCGTGAACGCCTACAACGTCGATCTGGTGAGGGGACGTTAGGAAGTCTTGACCAACGAGAAGCCGTGCCCGTGCCCGTGCCGACTTTTGAGCTCGCGTGGTCGAGGGGTCGGAGTCGGTGCGCCGGAATTTCGAAGGCTCGCGGGGCGCGTCGGACGGGCTGCTTGACGCTTGGCGCGCACGCCGGCCGCAAGCTCACGTAATCCTCCGTCGTGGATGAGTCCGACCGTTCGGGTCCCACGCACAGCCTGCACGGGCACGGGCACGCACACGATTCTTGCGAGACCTAACCTTCAACCAATCGGAATCCCCAGGTGAAAGTCCTTAACGCTTGTCCCTACTCGCCCACGCTCGGTCGATCGTGCCGGGGTCGTAGCCCATCATCAGCTGGCCGAACACGTCGATGACCGGAACGCCGCCGAGCTTGAGGCCGGCCTTCTTCGCTTTGCGGGCCAGTTCCTGGGCCGCCGCCGGCTCCTTCTCGATGTCCTTCTCGACGAAGGGGATGTGGTGATCGCGCAGGTGGGAGCGGGCGGCCTTGCAGGCGCCGCACCACGTGGTCCCGTAGACGATGACCTCCGAGGAACCACCGTCGGTGTCCTCCGAGGCCGAGCTGTCGAGGCCCGTGTCTCCCGCGGCCTCGAACTGGTAGCGGCTGACCACCGAGGTGGGATAGCCGTCGCTGGGCGGCGAGGAGCGGATGTCCGCGAGATAGAGGTACTGGTCGGTCTTGAGCGCGGTCGGGCTGCGCGAGAGGTCGCGCACCAGCACCTGGCGGCGGGATTCCTGTGGAATCCTCGCCAGCGCGTCGGCGTCGTGCAGCTTTCCGTCCTTGTCGTAGTAGCTGAAGAGGTAAGGGCCCCCGTCGGGCTCGACGCGCACCTCGGGGAGCTGCTCGGACTGATCCTCGTGGGTGGGCTTGCTCGAGCCGGCCACCGCGGGCGCAGACGCCCGACCGTGGCAGGCGCTCAGGAGACAGGCGGCGAGACATGCGGCGAGACCCTCGCGCTTCATGGCGCTTTTCCTAGTCCGTGGACCTGCGGCGTTCAACGGTTACCGGAGGACTTTCAACGCTTCGCGAACCAGCGGATCCAGCTCGGCGCCCGGGAGCTTCTCCCGCGCCTGAGCCGCGGCCACTTCAGCCTGCGCTGGCCGATAGCCGAGCGCCAGCAGCGCGGCCAGGAGATCGTCGTCGGGGGCCATCGTCCGTTCGGCCTCGACCGCCATCCCGAGCCCTTCCGCGGCCATGGCCGCGATCTCGAGCGCCCGATCCTTGAGATGGAAAAGCAGGGCCTCGGCGGTCTTCTTGCCGATGCCCTTGACCCGCGTCAGCGTCGGGATGTCCCCCTGCTGGACGGCCTTGGCGAGGACCGCGGGCGGCACCGAGCTCATGAGCAACAGCGCCAGCTTGGGCCCGACGTTCGGGACCGCGAGCAGCAGCTGAAAGAGCGCCCGCTGGCGGGCCGAGGCAAACCCATACAGGTCGAGGGAGTCCTCCTTGACCGCGGTGTGTACCCAGAGCGTAACCGCGCTGCCAGCCGGACCCAGCGCGCTCGCGGTCGGAGTGGGAAGGCGAAGCAGATACCCGACGCCACCGCAGAGCACGATGGCCTCATCGCCTTCGAGGCTGAACAAGCTTCCGGCCAGGTAGGCGATCATCGCTCAGCGCCGGCGGGCGACCATTTCGAGCAGCGCATTCTGCGGAGTCTGCCGGCGGGGCGGGCTGGCCGCCAGGGCGCGCAGCCATGCGGAGGGCCCATCGCCAGGTCCCCTCACCCCGGAAACCTGGCGGCCCCCGGGACCGCGAGTGCGCGAAAGATGGCAGATGGCGACCGCCAGAGCGTCGGTGGCGTCGACCGCCAGCGTCTCGCGCAACCCCAGGACCATGGCCACTGCGCGGGCCACCCCCCCTTTGCTCGCCGCCCCACCCGAGGTCAGCGAGCGTTTGACGGTGGCCGGAGGGTATTCGAAAACCGGCAGCTCGGCCTGGGCGGCACAGAGCATCGCGACGCCGCGCGCGTGGCCGAGGATCAGAGCGCTGCGCGGAGCGCGCTGCGAGAAGATTCCCTCGATGGCCACCACGGTCGGCTTGTGCTTCGAGAGGAGCGCCGACAGCGTGACGTGCAGGTGAAGCAAGCGGCCCGCCAGCGGGCCATCGCCGAGCCGGATGGTGCCCGTCACGACGGCGCGGCATGAGCGACCGTCGCCCTCGATCAGACCGAAGCCGGTGATCCGAGATCCAGGATCAATCCCGAGGACGCGCACCCCGGCACAGTAACACGCTGGTGCGTCAGCTCTCGGCGAGCTTGGCGGCGACCTCGTCGCTGATCTCGAAGCCGCCGTAAACGTTCTGGACGTCGTCGTTGTCCTCGAACAGGTCGATCATCTTCAAGATCTTCTGGGCGAGGTCCAATTCCAGCTGGACGGGGTCCTTCGGAATCCAGGTCAGCATCGACTGCTCGAGCGGCCACTTCTTGGCTTCCACCGCGATCATGACCTTGTGCAAATCGTTGGGCTCGGTGCGGATCTCGAAGCCGCCTTCGTGCGGCAGCATGTCGAGCGCGCCAGCCTCGAGGGCACACTCCATGACCTCGTCCTCGGTGGGGCCGGGTTTGACGTCGATCACGCCGCGCCGCTCGAACATCCAGCCCACCGACCCGGTCTCGCCCATGTTGCCGCCGGCCTTGGTGAACAGGCTGCGAACCTCTCCCGCGGTGCGATTCTTGTTGTCGGTGAGGCAGCTGACGATGACCGCGACGCCGTGTGGTCCGTAACCCTCGTAGGTCGCCTCTTCATAGTTGACGCCCTCGAGCTCGCCGGTGCCCTTCTTGACGGCCCGCGTGATGCTGTCGCCCGGCATGTTGCTTTCCTTGGCGGCCGCGATCGCGGAGCGCAGGCGCGCATTGCCGTCCGGATCGCCGCCGCCCATGCGGGCCGCGACGGTGATCTCCTTGATCACCTTGGTGAAGAGCTTGCCCTTGGTCGCACCCATGGCGGCCTTCTTGTGCTTGATCTTGCTCCAGCGATTGTGGCCCGACATGTGCGCCTCCGAACCAGGCAGGCTGTAACATCTGAAACAGTGGTGTTCAAGGTGGCGAAGCGTCGCAAAGGACCCCGGCCGTCACGGAATTGCAGGCGCCTGGCGTTCCGCCCGCGGCGGTCGAGAGCGACCAGTTGCGGGGAGCGGGATCGGCGGTGGCGGGGTCGATGCGCTCGAGCGAAACCCCGGTCTGCGGCAAGACCGAGCCGTCATAGCTCGAGACCACCGCCGAGAAATCCGGGGAGAACAGGGCCAGCGACTGGGCGTGCGTGGTGCTCAGGGAGAGCAGCGAAGCTTGGGCCTGCGGCGCCAGGAGCAAAGCGCCGATCGGCGCGGAGGAGGCGTCGAAGGCGGGGTCCACCAGCAGGGCATATCCGTTCGAAGCCAGGGTGGTCGAGCCGGTGCCGGCCCCAAAGCTTCCAAAGGAACCGAAGCTCTGGGTCGTCTTCTGCGAGCTGCACCCCAGCGAGAGACCGCAATCGGCCAGGCTCAGGCCGAGGAGCTCGAGCGGACCGTTGGTCCGGTTCTGGACCTCCACGAAGGCGCTGCCCTTCGGCCCAGCCTTGACCTCGGTCAATACCAATCCCGGCAGGGCCGGGCTGGCGCTGAAGGCGATGCTGGCCGCGGTGCCGACCTCGCCGTCGAACCCGGTGGCCGACGGGGTGGCTTCGATGAGGTCGCCAGGACAGAGGCCGACCAAGGGCACGGTGCACAGGCAGAGCAAGCTTGACTGGCAGGGATCGTACGGCGCCTGGCACTCGGCCGCGCTCGACAGGCTTCCCGCATCGGGACAGGCAGGATCCTGGACCAGCGCGCCGCAGAGGCTCGGACGATCCACCGCGAACGACACCAGCGCGTCCCGGTCTCTCGCCACGACCAGCCCCTGGCCGAGCGACGGTGGCCCGTTCTCCGGGCAGCCACCCATCGTGAAGCCCAGCGCTCCGCCGGTCAGCGGAGTCTGGCCGCTGGGATCGACCAGCTCGGAAGAGAGCGCAAGGCTGATGACGGTCCCGCTCGAAGCTCCCGGGAACGGAGCGCTGACCAGCTGGCCGTCGGAGGATAGGCTGGCCACACCCCCGACCGGGGTCAGCGAAAAAGGCGCGCCGGCGTCGACAAGTGTGACGGGCGCGCTGAAGGACAGCAGCACCTGGGAGAGGTTGAGGGGCGCATTGAGCATCCCATCCGTGGGAATCAACATCGCCGTCTGCGCCGGCGGGCCGAGCGTCGTGAAGCTCGAGGTGAACTGCACCGCCTTGCTCGAGATCTCCACCCCGCTCGCCGAGAGCAGACCCTTCTCGAGCTCCAAACGGTAGTGGCTCGAGGGGGCCAGCGCCGACCACGGCGACACCGAGATGCAACCGCCGTCGGCCGACAGGCTGACGGTGGTGGAGAGCGCCGCGACCAGATGGCCGTCCTCGCGGCTGAGCACCACGTCGGTCGAGCTGACCGTGCTGGGGTCCATCGCCTGATCGAGGCAGACCGTCACCTCCGCGTTCGGGGCAACGCCGACCGCTCCGTCACTGGGCACGACCGAGAGCACCTTGGGGGACGTGACGTCGAGATTCGGCGGACTCGCGTCGCAGGCGACATCGCACACAATCAGGATGGCCAACTGGCCCAGGGCCGACGCCAGGCGGGAGGCGCGGGTCACGGAGGCGCACCCTCGCTCGTTCGCCGCGAGAGAAAGCCCGAAAGAAATCCGTTGGTCAGAGCGTCGATCTGGGCGGTCACCTCGGCCAGCTTGAGGGCCGACGCCGCCGGCTCGCTCTCGGCCGGCTCGCGCGCCCGCAGGCGTAACCACTCGAAGTAGAGCTCGGTGACGTGGGCGACCAGCTGCTGCCGGTCGCGCTGAACCTCGAGCGCCGTCTTGGCGGCCGCCACCTCCTCGCGCGAGAAGACCAGCTGGCTGAGCTGCCAGGTCGCCCGCGCTCCGTAGCGGGCCACGTCCTCGACGTCGTGCGAGTCGATCCCCAGGTTGCTCTGGATGCCGAGGGTGTCGATCTCCCCGACGTTGCGCTGGTAGCTCACGCCGAGCTCGGGCAGCCAGGCGGAAGCCCGCGCCCGGCTGCGCCAGCCTTCCAGGTCCTCGAGGCGAACGAGCGCGGACTGCTCGGTGGCCTTCTGGATCTCGGCGATGCTGGGAAGACCCGGGGCAAGCTCCGGCGAGCGAGCCGGCGCAACGGCCATGCGACTAGACAGGGCCAGTCTCAGTCCCGCCGGCCCGCGATCCTTGTCTTCAGGACCGCGGCGATCCTCGCCGGCGAAACCGAAGGTCGCTTCCACCAGCAGAATCGTTCCGCTGGTGAGCCCGAGGCGGTCGGAACCCGACAGCAACCGCGCTTGCCGGTGGATCAATTCGAGCGAGAGGCTCGGCAGAAAGGCGGCCCAGAATGGGGCGGCCGACGGAATCGGGATCGAGGGAGCCGGCGGGGCGTTCGGCTCGACCCCAGGCTCGAGAAGATCGGCGGCATCGCGGGCCAGATCCTCGGCGTCCAGCAGCGTGAGACCCAGGAACGGCGCAAGAAAATCCGGGTCCCGATCGAGTCCGTCGGTGGTGGAGCTCAGCAGAAGGGCGACGATGACGGCGGTCACGCGCCCGGGGGCTATGCAATGGCCGTGCCCAACTCACGACCGCCGAAACGGTCCAATCAACTGATCGCGAACGTCGCCGGGGGCTCTGAGCTCGAGACCCCGGTCGCGAAATCAATCAACCGCCGAGGCGGGTGAGGAGCTTCCGCGTTTCGGCCGCGTGCTCGCCGTTCGGCGCGAGCTCGAGATACTTCTTGTAGTGCTGCTTGGCCATGCCCGGCTGTCCCCGCTCCTGGGCGATGGCTCCCAGCAGCAACTCGGCGCGAGCGTTGTTGGCGTCCAGCTCGAGCACGCGCGTCATGGCCGCCCCGGCGTGATTGAGATCGCCCAGCTCGTAGAAGGTGAGCCCCCGCGCCAGCGAGACGGCGGGGTCGTTCGGGGCGATGGCACTGGCCTGATCGTAGAACTTCATCGCCTGAGCGAACTTGCCGTGATCGTAGGCCTTCTGGCCCTCGGCCAGGAGAGTGTCGGCGGCGTGATCGACCGGCGCTGGATTCGCGGCGGCAGCAGCCGGGGCGGCTTCGGCTGGCGCCGGTGCCTGAGCCGCCACTGGAGCCGCCGCCTGAGCAGGCGCCGCAGCCTCAGCTGCCGGCGGGGCCACCGGAGCGGCTTCCGCCGCGGCCGAAGGAGCTGCAACAGGAGCCACGGGAGCGGCCTGCGCGATTGGCGCTGGGGTCGGCGCGGCCTGTGGCTGGGCGGCCACCTGAGGAGCCGGCGCTTGTGCCGGAGCGGCCGCGACTTGCGGGGGCGTCTCTGCACCCGGCGTCCCGCGCCAGAGGACGATCACCGCGGCGAACACCGTGATCCCCAGGAGCGCCCAACCCGCGGCGCGCAGTCCATCGCGGCGTCTCGCCCGTTCGCGTCCGGCTTCACGGGATAGCTCCGAGGCCGGCGAATCGAAGAAGGATTGCTCGGCGCGCGCGCGAAGGTCGACGGCCGGAGTTTGCTCGAAAAGCTCGGCGTCCGACGGCAAGGCCGGTAGATCCTCCTCGTACACGGCTCGCTCGTACTCGGCTCGCGGCTCGGGTGGGGGCGGGACCGGGGTCGAGAGGGCTTGCACCCGGTCCACGCCGGGCGAGTGCGCCGGCGAATGCGAGCTCGGCGCGGCGTTGGCGGGGGCGCGCTCGAAGATGTCGAGCGTCTTGAGCTTGGCGATCGCGTGTCCGGTGGTGAGGTCGTCCAGCGCGGAATCTCCCAGAACCTCGGCGATCGAGCGCTTGCCGTCGAAGAGGCGCAGCAGGCCCCACAGGCCCGACGGCAAGTCCGACACCTGGCTCGAGAGGGCGCGGTAGTCGACGGTGAGCACCTGATCCATGGGCTCGAGCTGCGCCTGAAGCTCCTGCCAGTCGTGCACGTGGCTCAAGCCCCGCCCCGCCAGGTCGGCCAGCTCGAACTGCATGGTGGGCGTCTCTTCGAGCGGCCCAAAGCTCAGCTCATAGTTGCCCGTGCCGAGCGTGAGGATCCGCATCAGAGCCCGCTCGCCCGTGAGCGAAGGGAGCGAGGCGTCGACGATGGCACCTTCCCGGAAGCGAATCGTGGCGCCGTAGGGCTCGAGCTGAAGTGTTCCGGTCCGGCCTCCCGCGAGCAGACCGCGGAGCAGGGCCGCACAGCTGGGCTCTCCAAAGGTCCCTTCGAACTGGGCATCATTGGCGTCGCGGCCGGCATAGAGCCAGGTCAGAACGGCGATGTCCTGGACATAGGCCGGCTTGGCGATCAGCTCCTGCGCGCCGAGCTCGCGGGCATGCGCCCGGCGGCGAGCCCAGGCCCCCTTCGCCAGGAGAACCACCGGCACGTCGCGAGTGGCGGGATTGCGGCGAAGCTCCTCGAGGACCTCGAGGCCGGGGCCTGCTCCCACTTCGGACACCACCACGTCGGGCCGCTCGGCTGCCAGGCTGGCGCGAGCCTCCGCCAGATCCGCAACCCCGCTGGAATTGAGACCGAAGCGGTTCATGCCGTGGGTCAGCAGGCCCAGGGACGACCGATCGCTATCGACAACCAGCACTCGCGGGGAAGCCATTGGCGCAACTCCTTACAAAAGGGTGATTTCGACTATAGCAAAAGGGTTAAAAGCAACATAGATGCCACCCGGCTGCCACACTGGTTCTGGCCCGTTAGCGGGTTGGGGTCTCCCAGAAACGCACAGGGACTGGTCGAGACTGCGTCCTCCATGTCTCATGTGGGAGATGTAGGGGTTGGACGCGCTACGCGCGGGTGATCACGAGCGTGCGGTGGGGAGTGGGGATGGGTTGGGTGGATCGGTGGGCCGTAGCGGGGGAGCGGCTCGCCGGGCCCGGGCCGCTCCGGCTTACCCGCCAAACGAGATGCCTCCGGGCCTCCGGGTTACGCATGGCACTGCCATTTTGCATCGTGGTCGGGGCCCATCCAGAAGGAGCCGGAGCAGATTCACGAATCTCTGACGGCCCTGCGGCATCTCGTGGCGGGTCCCGGCCTCCCGCGGCAGAGGGCCTCGTCGAGCCATCTCCCACGCCACCGGCACACCGACACACCCAACCGCAGTCCCGACTCTCCGCCACACTCCGTGGAGGGGAGAAAAGAAGAGAAGTGGCGCCGGCGGCCCTGACGGCGGACGCATAGAAACGGTCGGCTCGACGGCCGTGAGCTTGCGGCCGGCGTGCGCGCCCAGAGTCAGCGGACCGTCTGACGCGCCGCTACGCCACCCGCAAGCCTTCGGAATTCCGCGAGCATTGCGTCCGACCCGCGGACCACGAGAGTTAAAAGTGGCCACGCAGACGGGCACGGGCACGGCTTCTTCCTGGTCAATCCTTCGCGAACAATCCGCAATCCACTACTGACTGAACCGACTCCGCGGTCTCTCCGAGACCCTCTGCAGCAAGGCCCGGATGGTCTCGATCGGTCCCTCGGAGTTGGCGCTGACGTGGGGACCGAGCTCTTCCAGCTCTTCCGGCACGGTCGATGGGCCCGCCAGCATCACCGGAATGCCCAGACTCCGCACCAGAAAGGTCAAGAGCGCCCGGGGCAACCGCGTCGAGGCGTCGGGCGCGATGACCAGCGCACCGATGGCTCGCCCCGAGAAAGGCTGCCACAGGGGCCGCGACGCCTCGTCCGACGGCATCTGAACCAGGTCGACGGCCAGATCCTCGGCGACGTCGAGCCGGCCCACCGTCCCGAAGGACATTCCGACCTTCTGGAGCTCGTCGAGCTCGATGCTGCACCCCGGAATCGAGGAGAGCTGCTCCAGAAACGCCACCAGAGCGCCGATCCCGGTCCCTGCTACCAGCAGCTTGCCGCGCGCGCGCGTGCCCTCGCGCCGCCCTTGCAGGAGCGAGACCCGCAAAGTGTGGGCCGCGCTGGCGCTGAGGAGCGGCTTCGGGACCGGCCGCGCCGACAGATCCCCCGGAGCGGGGATGAGGATGCGCTTCTGCAGCAGGCCCAGAAGAGTGTGCGCCGCCAGGAAGTCCGTGGCCCGCGAACGCTCGAGAACCTCGCCGACCGTGGCTCCCGCCACTGCCAGCTCGATGATCTCCGTTGCCACCGGGGGCTGATCGGCCAGGACGTCGTCGGCCGAGGCCGAGAGCACCAGGCGACCGTTCGCGTCGGGCAATTGCGCCCGCACCGAGGCCAGCTCATCCGACTGGCGCAAGCCCTCGATCAGGAGCTCCTCGATCGGCTTGTCGACGTCGCGCGGACCGGCCTCGCCCGGCCCCCCCGGAATGAAGGAGAAGGTGCCGTCCCGCCAGGACAGCACCCGAAAGAAGGCCTTGAGCCCGCGGGTGTGCTCGGCCTGGGCGGAGCTGACATGGCCCTCGCTCAGCGTGACGAGGGCGGTGCCGCGCGGACCCGCGGCGTGCAGCTCGCCGGTCTTGCGGCTGTGCCCCAGGACTTGGAGCAGGTCGACCAGCGAGAGCTGTCCGATCGACCCCACCATGCCCTGTTCGCTCCGGCGGATTCGCTGGGCGCCGTCGTTGCGGCGAAACACCTGGTCGATGCGGGCCAGGACCTCGTCGATGTTGAAGGGCTTGAGCAGAAAGCCGCTCGAGGAGGACAGCGGGACATCCTCCATGGTCCGGCCGGTGAGAATCACGGGCACGTGCTCGGTGCGGGGATTGGCTCGCAAGATGTGGCGGAAGGTCTGCCAGTCGAGCAGCTCGCAGGCCAGGTCGAACAGCACCAGATCGGGCCGGCGCAGGACGCACAGCTCGAGCGCCCGAGGCCCGTTCTTGACCGCCGTCACGGTGTGGCCGCGCTGCCGCAGCGGCGGCGCCAGGAGCTGCGTGGTGTCGGGATCGGGGTCGGCGATCAGGATCTGGCGGCCGGACATGGGAGCCTCCAAGCGTTGACCCTTCAGTACGGCTGCAGGTCGTAAGCCTGCTGCAGGCGGGCGATGAGGTGATCCACCAGCGGTCGATCGCTGGAGTGGAAGGCGAAGGGCTCGAGGCGCTTGCGGGCGTAGGCGTAGGCCGAGCCCTCGGAGAGGTAGAGCAGAAATTCGAGCTGCATCGCGCCGGGCGGGAGCGGGCTCGGGCCGGGCAGAAAGAGGGTGGTGACGGCCGGATGGTCGATCGCGGCGTGGCCCCGCCGCAGCAACAGGCAGATGCGGGGGGCGACCTCGCTGGGCAGCGATTCCAGCAGCGGCAGAACCGGCTCCTGGTCGCCGCAGCCCAGGTAGAGCAAACCCCGGGTCGAGGGATCGCGCGTCAGCTCCTTGCCGATCTCGCGCTGGACGCGGGCGAAGTGCTCGTCGGGGAGCGGACCACGGTAGCTCGCCGAGGCTCCCCCAGCGGCCGTTCCCGAGCGCTCCGCCACCAGGGCTTCCACGCGCGGGGGCCAGGGTCCCAGCAAGGTGTTGAGCGACTGCCAGTAGTCCAGGCCCTGCAGCTGGAGCTGGCGTCGCAGAGTCTGCCGGGCCTCCTCGAGCCGTTCGCGACAGCGTTCGAGCAGCTCGTCGAAGTCCTGACCATCGCGCGGGTAGGTGGCGCTCCCCATGGCGATCACGCTCGGGGCGCGCGTCTCGTCGGACCGCTCGTCGAAGGCCCGGACCGCGTCCTCGACGCGCCTCTCGAACATCATCATTCCGAAGCGATCGGTCTCGGGGAGGATCACGTACAGCTCATTCTCGGACGCTCGCGACACGACGTCCGAATCGCGCGCCAGCTTGGCGATGACCCCCATCAGCGAGCGAACCGCGTCGGCGTAGAGCTTGGGCGAGAGCTGCCCGCGCAAGAGCTCGAGGTTGTCGAAGCGGAGGATCGAGAGCGAGAACTGCCGGGCATAGCGGCCCGACTTGTAGAGCTCCTTCCCGGCGTAGTCGGTGAAGTAGGAGAGGTTGTAGGTGGGACTCTGGCGGTCGCGCAGGCCTCCCCGCTCGAGCGCGCTGAAGCGCAGGGCATTGCGCAGGGCCACCCCCGCGGCGCGCGCGTCGGCGCCGGCCTCGGCGACATCCTGGGCTGCGAAGTCCTTCCCCGCCTCGGCCGCGAGCAGGAGCAATCCGATGGCCTGACCCTGCGCCGAGAGCGGCAGGTAGAGCTTGCCGATCCCCGCTGATCCCGAGGCGTCCTCGGCCGCGAAGGGCTCCCCCCGTTCGATCAGGGCCGAGAGCGGCCCTTCCTGGGGATCGACCCGGTTCGGCAGCTCGTCCCGCGCGTAGCCTTGTTGGGCCTTGAGGTGGAGCGCACCGCCGCGCGCGCGAACCCAGAGCGCGGCGCTCTGGGCATGCAACCGCCGGGTGAAGATCTCGAGGATGACCTGCGGCAGGGCCTCGATCTCGAGCGTCGACAGCAGCTCGAGGCGGTCGTTGGAGCCAGCTCCCTGGGGAGCACCTGACCGCGCTTCCGGCGAAGCACCTGGGCGATCTTCTTCGAGGGGCGGCATCAAGCGGTCGAAGTCTCCCACGTTCCGAGAGCCCTTGAGCACTTTCTACAGCTCGACTTGGCCCCGAAACACCACCCGGGCCGCGCCGGTCAGACCAACCGAGGTCTCGCTCACAGGATCGATGCTCACCGTTCCCCCCGGCAACTCGACCAGGGTGCGCTCGCGGGGAAGGTGCCCGTCGACCCAGGCCGCCGCCGCCGCCGCCGCCGCACCCGTCCCGCAGGCCAGCGTCAAGCCCGCGCCGCGTTCCCAGACCCGCACGCGCAGCGCGGGCGAGGAGGGGCCGGCCGCCGGCAGCTCGCAGAATTCGACGTTGGTGCGCTGGGGCCCGAAGGCCCGATGCTGCTCGATGGCCGGCCCGAGCTGCGCGGCCCGGTTGGTGTCCGCCCCTCCGAAGAGCACGAAGTGCGGATTGCCGACGTTGACCTTGCGGCCCGAGAGCGAGATCGGCACGCCGCGGGGCCCCAGCACCTCGAGCGTCTCGGGCTGACCGACCTGAAGGCCCACCAGCTCGACCCATACCTCGCCCGCCGACCCGGCCTTCGAAGAAGGGGTCGCGAGCCGGCAGCGGTGCAGCCCGACGGCAGTCTCGATGGTCACCTCCGAAACCTTGAGCTCGTCCAGCAGCAGCAAGGCCGAACAGCGCAGGCCGTTGCCGCACATCTCGGCTCGGCTGCCGTCGGCATTCCAGATCTCGAGCCGAGCCGCGGCCTTCTTGGCGGGGCCCAGCAGCAGCACGCCGTCGGCGCCGATGCCGCGATGCCGGTCGCACAGCGCCACTGCCCGCGCCGCGTCCATCGGAACGGCAGCTCGCCGGGCATCGAGCAAGACGAAGTCGTTGCTCAGGCCCTCCACCTTGGTAAAGGCCTGGGTCATTCCGCCTGCAGGTCGACCTTGAACCCCGCCTGCTCGAGGGTCTTGAGCATCTCGCTCTTGTGGATCGATTTCATGTAGGCCTCTTTGGGCTCGACGATCTTCTTCTTCACCAGCTCCATCAGGGCGTCGTTCATGGTCTGCATGCCCTGGTTGCGGCCGGTCTGCATGCTGGAGAGGATCTGGAAGGTCTTGCCCTCGCGAATCAGGTTCGCGACGGCGCCGTTGACCATGAGAATCTCGAGGGCCGGCACCCGGCCGCCCCCGATCTTCTTGCACAGCGTCTGGGCCACCACCGCCTTGAGCGACTCCGACAGCATCACGCGAATCTGCGCCTGGCGGTCGGTGGGGAACTGGTCGATGACGCGGTCGACCGTGGAGGGGGCGGTGTTGGTGTGCAGGGTCCCGAAGACCAGGTGGCCGGTCTCGGCGGTCTCGATGGCGATGGCGATGGTCTCGAGGTCGCGCATTTCGCCCACCAGCACGATGTCGGGGTCCTCGCGCAGCGCCGCGCGCAAGGCGTGCTTGAAGGAGCCGGTGTGCACCCCGATCTCGCGCTGGTTCACCAGACACTTCTTGTTGGGGTGCACGAACTCGATGGGGTCTTCGATGGTGATGATGTGGTCGTCGCGGTTGCGGTTGATGTAGTCGACGATCGCGGCCAGGGTCGTCGACTTGCCCGAGCCGGTCGGGCCCGTGACCAGCACCAGCCCCTTGGTGAGGAAGCACAGATCAATGACGGCCTTGGAGAGCCCCATCTCCTCGGCGGTCATGATCTTGGCCGGGATCTGGCGCATGACCGAGCCGATGCCCTTGCGGTCGGCGAAGCAGTTCACGCGGAAGCGGGCGCGCTCGTTCTCGTGGGCGAAGTCGGTGTCCTTGATGTCTTCCCACTGGTTCTTGTTCCGATCGGGCGTGATCGTCCAGAGCATCTCCTTGAGGTCGTCGTTCGACATCTCGCCCCACTCCGTGATGGGCTCGATGCTGCCGTCGACCCGCAGCATCGGGACGTTCTGGCTCGACAGGTGAAGGTCCGAGGCGCGCTTGACCAGCATGTGGCGCAGCAGCTCTTCCATCGCCTGGCGGGGGTCGCGCGGCCGCTGCAGACCGGCTCCCTTCATGGCCGTGCCGGCGGTGGCTCGGATCGGCACGACCTGCGCCGATTCTCCCGCGGCCCGGGGACTCGCGGCGGCGCTGGCAGCGGCCGCTGCCAGATTCGCCGGGATGATCGAGGCCTTCACGACGCCGTTGGCCTTCTCGAACTTGATCTGCACCGCCCCCAGGGTGCTCGCGTAGCCGAACTGAACGGAGCCTTCGGGCGGGAAAGCGGCGCGCATGTCGGCCGGGACGATCTCGGAGAAGGCCGTGATGATCTGCGGCGCGGTGAGCGACATCTTGAAGAGCGGCTTCTCGGCGTCGCGCGTGCGCAACGTGCCGTTGGTGCCGCTTTCGAAGGCTGCTTCCAGCCCTTGTTCCTTGAAGAGCCGGTCGAGGATCGGGTCGAGTCTGGCCATGGGACCCCTTTCGGAGAGTGGTTCCGAGTCCCTCGGTTCTACCGGTCGGCACGTGGCGGAAGCAAGCTTTGGCCGGAAAGAGATGCTAAACGAGCGGTGCGGCGGTGCGAAAATGAGGCTCGATCTCCACGTTCACCTGGCCGCCGAACCACCCGCCGGCGAGCTCTCGCCCCGCTTTCGACGCTCGCTGGCCTTCCGACTGCTGCGGCGCATGGCCGCCCCGGGCGCCGCGCCGACCGAGGCTTACCGACAGCGGTTGCTCGAGGCGGTCGCCGGCAGCCGGCTGCTGGATGCGGTCGTCCTGCTGGCGTTCGATCGGCCGTACAGCGAGGCGGGTCTCGCCCTGCCCGCCGACCTCTTCGTCTCGAACGCGGCCGCCGCCGCGATCTGCCGGGAGTCTCCCAGGCTGCGGCTGGGCGCGAGCGTGCACCCTTACCGGCCCGACGCGCTCGAGGCGCTCGACGAGGCCGTGGGCCTGGGGGCGGTCCTCCTCAAGTGGTTGCCGAACGCGCAGGGCGTCGACCCCGCGTCGGGACTTTGCCGGCGTTTCTACGCCCGGCTGCGCGAGCTCTCGCTTCCGTTGCTGAGCCACACCGGGCGCGAGCACGTGCTGCCGGCGAGCGCGCAGCAACTGGGGGACATTCGACGGCTCGAGCCGGCGCTCGAGGCCGGCGTCACCGTCATCGCCGCGCATGCCGGGACGGGTGGCGGCGCCAGACTCACGGAGATCGTCGAGCTGGCGGGGCGCTATCCGAACCTCTTTCTCGAGTGCTCGGCCATGTGGACCCCGAGCCGCTTCGGGGCCATGCGCAAGCTGCTCGGCGTCGAGAGTCTGCGAGATCGCTGGGTCTATGGTTCGGACTACCCGGTGCCCGTCTTCTGGCCGCTCTTGTGGGGGAGGCGAAACGTCGGTCGGGCGCGCCAGGAAGGGAATCCTCTGGACCAGCGCGCCGCCGCCGCTGGGCTGCTGGGCATTCCCGAGGCAGCCTTCGACCGCGGCGCCTCGCTCTGCAGGCTTTGAGGCTCCGCTAAGCCTCAGCTCAGCTGGTGGCGCAGCGAGTCCTCGAGCGTCGAGAAGCGAAAGCGATACCCGCTCTTCTCGAGCGCGGTTGGGGCGACGCGCGCGCCTTCCAGCAGCAGCACCTGCCCCATCTCGCCGAAGAGGGTCCGGATGACGGAAGCGGGCAACGGGAACAGCGTCGGCCGGTGCAGCACTCGCCCGAGAACCTTGGTGAATTCGGCGTTCGAGACCGGGGCCGGCCCCGTGCCATTCACGGGACCGCTCAGTTCCTCCGTCACCAGGCAATGCTGGAAGGCGCCGACGATGTCGTCGTAGTCGATCCAGCTCATGAACTGCTTGCCGTTCCCCAGGCGCCCGCCCACGCCGAGCTTGAAGGGCGTCAGCAACTCCTTGAGCGCTCCGCCTTTCGTCGAGAGTACGACACCGACGCGCACGTGGCAGACGCGGATGCCTGCCTCTCGAGCCGGATCGGCCGCCGCTTCCCAGGCCACGCAAACTTCGGGCAGGAAGCCGGTCCCGGCAGCGCTGGTCTCGTCGAGCGACTCGTCGCCGCGGTCGCCGTAGAAACCGATCGCCGAGGCGCAGATGAGCGCCTTCGGCTTGCGCGCCAGTTTCGCCAACGTGCGCGAGATGAGCGCGGTGCTCGCCACCCGACTCTCCCTGATGGCCTTCTTGTGAGCTGCCGTGAATCGCCCTGAGATGTTCTCACCCGAAAGGTGGACCATCGCGTCGAACCCCTCGAGACCGCGGCTGTCGATCTCGCCAGCGGTCGGATCCCAGCGGATCTCGTTGGGCCCCGGCGAGCGACCGCGAATCAGGGTTGCGACCTCGTGGCCCTCGCCATGCAGCCGCTGAATCAGCCCTTTGCCGATGAGACCCGACGCTCCGGTGATTGCGATCCGCATGCGACCCCCTTCTATCGTGTTACAACTACCGGCGTGAAACGCTTGCTTGTTCTTCTTGCGGCGATGGGCCTTGGCGCCTGTCACGCCCAGCAGAGTCCCGACGACACCTTCCGGGCCTTCACCGTCGCCGTG
>Ga0302324_100006392_pt1 | contig 25399 bp, 11 predicted proteins | sample Palsa_T0_1_FD_201949 | JGI IMG/M metagenome (GOLD analysis project Ga0302324, IMG submission 201949) | Peat permafrost microbial communities from Stordalen Mire near Abisko, Sweden - Palsa_T0_1 | ecosystem: Environmental > Terrestrial > Soil > Palsa > Peat permafrost | place: Sweden: Abisko... | reverse complement strand
CGAAAGCGCCGAATCCCAGCAGGAAGCCCACTTCCAGCACCAGCATGAAGAGCCGCGAAATCAAAAACGCAAGCAGGTAATAATGCTTCGGCATGGGGGTGGCGACCAGGCGCTTGATCAGTTTTCTGCGGCGCGCGTCGACAATCGTGAAACCCATACCCCAGATGGAACTGCCCATCAGGTTCATGCCCAGCAGGCCTGGGATCAGGAAATCGATATAGCGGGAACCGGGCTCGCGCATCAGACGGTCGCTCGCAGCCACGGGATCGGCGCGGCCCGCGGCGCGCTGGATGGCGCCATCGGCCAGCAGGCGCGCGGTGCGTCCTTCGGGATTGGTGTCATCGTAGCGATACACGACCGTTCCGCCGGCCCCGGGCACGGCCAGCAGGGCCACTTTTCCGGTGCGCAGCGCCTCTTCGGCGGCGGGGGCGGACAATCGCTGGACATCCAGCAGCTTCTCCCGCCGCAGTGAGTTTTCGAGCTCCGGCGTGACGGTCGCGATCTTGAGCACTTCCGCCGGGCGATTGCGGAACGCCAGGCCCAAACCGGCAGCCAGCAGGATGGGGAAGATGAATACCCAGAAGAGAGCCTCCGGCTCGCGCAAAAACTCGCGAAACCTGGTCAACGTCAATTGCACCAGGGGGTGGTCCGCGGGCGCGGTCTGGCGCGGCGCTTTCGCCGCCGTCTCTTCGGGCCGGACAATTGCGGTCACATCACTCATCGCGCAAGTGCCGTCCCGTCAAGGTGACGAAGACGTCCTCCAAAGTAGCGGAATGGGTACGCAGCTCGGTGAGCGGAACACCCTGCCGGTCGAGCTCGTCGAGCAGCGCGGGCACCGCCCGATGCAGCTCGGTAACCTGCATCAGGACGTTGCCGTTCTCGTTGCGAACATGGTGCACGCCGTCCATCGCGCGTAGCGCGGAACTGTCCAGCGCACGCGTTGGGCCGCCGGCCGAAAACTCCACCACGTGCTCCACTCCGATCGACGTAATCAATTCGCGCGGCGTACCGAGTGAGATCACTTTACCGTGATCCATGATGGCTACGCGGTCGCACAGCCGCTCCGCTTCATCCATATAGTGAGTCGTCAGCAGTATGGTACGGCCGGCCAGTTTGAATTGTTCAATCAAATCCCAGAGCTGGCGGCGGGCCTGCGGATCGAGGCCCGTGGTGGGCTCGTCCAGGAACAGAAACTCCGGGTCGCCCACTAACGCGCAAGCTACCGCTAATCGTTGTTTTTGTCCGCCGGAAAGAGTGCCCACACGCGCATTGCTTTTTTCTTCCAGCTGCACCAGCGCGATGGTGTCGGCCGCGGCCGGTCCGCGGTGAAAGAAGCTGCGGAACAGGCGTACGGTTTCGAACACGGTGAGCTTATCGGTAAGCTGGGTTTCCTGAAGCTGGATGCCCAGCCGCTGGCGAAGTTCGCCGGCATGTGAATTCCAGTGCATCCCGAGCAGCTCCACATCGCCCGAATCCGCGGCGGTCAGGCCCTCACAGATTTCGATGGTGGTGGTCTTGCCGGCGCCGTTGGGGCCTAACAAGCCGAAGCATTCGCCCTGCCGCACTTCGAGTTCAAGGCCGTCGACGGCTACTACGTCCTTGTACGCTTTGCGTAGATTGCGCACGCGAAGGGCGAGCGGTGGAGACGAACCGGGCATCTGTCCAGTATCGCGTTGCCGGGCACGCCCGGTCAAACCAAGGGTTCCGGGTGATGGGTGATGGGTTCTGGCGTACTCCCCTCAGACGGGAGATCGCCAGCACCCAGCACCCAAAACCCAGCACCTGCTACTGTACTGCGACGGTGACCGCCGTCTGGCTGGAGGCTGTGCCAACCTGGACGACCACCGGTACGGCTCCCGAAGCGATCCCGCTCGGAAGCACTGCGTTGATCTGCATGACGCCGTCCACCAGGCCCGGCGCGGGTCCGGCGTAATTCACCGTGGCGGGCTGCCCGCCGATGGTGACAGTCACCGGTAGCAGCAGGACCCCGTCCGCGTTCAGCGGGTTGAAGCCGCCATCTATGGATGCCGGATTGGTCTGCCCGCCGCCGGTGCCGTACAGGACGATGACGCTGCCCTGGGCCGCCGGGTTGGAAGCGCCGTTAACGGAGCTGTCCTGGTTGAGTATGGCGCCCTCGCCTTTGCCGGAGCCGTTCGAGGTGAACAGTCCGGGTAAGGCAGCCACCACCGGCAAAGTAATGCTCGCCGACACTTCATTGTTGCTCACCACCTGCATCACCGTGCTGGCCTTGCCCACCAGCTCGAACGGCACCAGGGCGTTGACCTGGGCGTCGGAGACGTACAGCAGGGGTACGGCGGTGCCGTCGAACAGCACTTGCGTACCGCCCAGAATGGTGGCCACTGTCTCGCCTGTCGGCGGAGTGACGAAGGGAACTCCGGTTACCGGCCCCAGGCTGTTGCCGAAGATGGAGACCCACAGGCCCGGCGCCACCGTCCCGGCTACGCCGCTGGCGGCGTTCTGGACCGAGCTGATGGTCGGAGTCCCTGTGCCGGTACCCGAGCCAACCTTGAAGGTGACCATCAACGTCACCGCGGTGCCCGAGCCACTGGTGGGTGTCAGGGTAATGCCGGCCAGATAAGTTCCGGCCAGCAGGCCCGCCGGATTGGCGGAGATCGAAAGCGAAGCGGGCGTGGTCCCCGCCGCCGGCGTGAAGCTCAGCCACTTGGCGTTGGAGGCAGCCGAAGCCGCCACCGAAGCGGTGAAGGCTATGGCCGATACGGCGTTGACCGACACAGTCTGCGCAGCCGGGGCCGGTCCGCCGACGGGCGATGCGAAGGAAAGTTGCGCGGGGGCAACTTCCAGCTGTCCAGGGCCGGATATGGTCAGTGTGACCGGGATCGGGACCGAGTTCGCCGCGCCGTAAGCGGATGCTGTGATCGTGCCGCTATATGTGCCGGCTCCCAGACCCGTCGGATTCGCGGTGACCAGCACAGTGCCTGGCGTGGTGCCCCGCGACGGGCTCACCGTCAGCCAGGTGCCTGGCGACGTTACCGTAAAGTTCAGCGGAGTTCCGCCGCTCGACAGTGCAAAGCTTTGCGCAGCGGGCAGAGTGCCGCCTGGCGTGTAGCCGAACACCAGCGTGGAGGGAGTGGCCGTCAATTGCGGCAGCGCGCCTACGGTCAGAGTGACTGGAACCACCAGGGAAGGCCCTGTGGATCCAAGCGCGGTCACAAAGATACTGGCGGTATAGCTCCCTGGCGTAAGCTGTCCCACGGAGACGGACACCTGCACGGTTGCGGGCGCGGTCGAGGCCGAGGTCACACGCAGCCAGGGGGCAGTGGTACTGATGGCCCCCAAGGCCAGCGTTGTGGTGGTTCCGGGCGCCGGACTGATCGTCAGGCTCTGCGCCGCGGGCACCGGTCCGCCGGTTGGGAAGGCGAAGGACAGTGTTGCCGGATTCGCGACAAGGTTCGATCCCGCCACGGTCAACTGCACGGGGATCGTCTTCGTAAGTTGTGGCGACCCGGAAGCGGTCACCATCAGGGTCGCAACATAGGTACCCGGGTAGAGTCCTGCTGCATTGCCAGTCAGCGTGAGACTACCGGGCGTGGTGCCGCTGCTCGGTGTGAAGGTAAGCCAGGCAGGCTGCGCGCCCACCGCGGCGACGGTATACGGCAGGGCTGCTCCACCGCTTATCGAGACACCCAGCGTAGTAGATACCGGGACAGTGGTATTGAATACCGTGAACCCCGGATTGCCGGTGATCACGATAGCGGTCTGCGACGCGGGGGTGACCGTCAGAGTGACACTCACCGTTTGGGAGGTGCTTCCGGACGCGGAGATGGCAATCGAGCCGGCGTAGGTGCCCGTGGCCAGTCCCGCCGGATTGACGGAGATCATCAGGCTGGCCGGTGTGGAGCCGCTGGCGGGTGAAACCACCAGCCACTTGCCGCCGCTGGTCGTCGATGCGATGGCCGAGAAGGAGGCCGCGGCGCTGTTGGAGGTACTGACGGCGATGCTTTGCACGGCCGGCGTCGCAGCGCCGATGGCATAAGAGAAGGAAAGCGCAGTCGGCGTGGCCACTATACCCGGCTGAGTCGAGACGGTGAAGGTCACCGGAACCGTAAATGGACTGTTGGATGCGCTGGGGGCCGTGATCGTGACGGCGCTCGTGTAAGTGCCTGGGGTCAAGCCGGCGGCGTTCACCGAGACACCCAAAGTGGCCGGCGTCGTGCTGTTGGTAGGCACAATACTGAGCCAACTGGCGCCCGCGGCCGCCGTGAAGCTGAAGGGCGTATTGGTGCTGGTTATCGCGAGGTTTTGCGATACGGGCGCGGTGCCGCCGACCGTAAAGGAGAAGGCCAGCGTACCCGGCGTGGCCACTATGGCGGGCTGGGCGGTTACCATGAGGGTCACGTTAACGATAAGGCCGCTGTTGGATGCCCCGGGGGCCGTGATCGTGATGTTGCCCGTGTAGGTGTTCGGCATCAAGCCGGCAGGGTTGACGGAGACGCTCAGCGTGGTCAGCGTGGTGCCGCCGGTGGGTGCGACACTTAACCAGCTCGCGCTGGACGACGCTTTGGCGGTGAAGGTCAGAGCCGTACTGGTGCTGCTGCCCACCGTAAGAGTCTGCGCGGCGGGGGCGGCGCCTGCGATCTGATAAGCGAACGACATCGAATTTGTACTGACGGTCAGGGCGTTAGACCCCAATGTCAACGTGACGGGAACCGGCACCGAGGGGTTGGACGCGCCGGGTGCCGCGATGGTGATAGTGCCCATGTAAGTGCCGGCTGCCATCCCCATGGTGTTTACAGACACGGTCAGCGTGGCCGCGGGATTGGTGGTGCCATTGGTGGGCGATACGCTCAGCCAGCTACCGCCGGAAGTAGTCGAGGCGGCTGCCGTAAAGCCGAGGGTGCCGGCCGTGCTCGCCACTTGAATAGATTGCGAGGCCGGATTGGCACCACCCACCAGAGCGCCAAAGGTCAGCGAAGGCGGTCCCACTGAGAGCGAGGGCTGGCTGGAAACGATCAGCGTGACCGGGTAGCTCAGCGGGTTGTTGGAAGCCCCAGGCGCGGCGATGGAGATGGAGCCTGTGTAGGTGTTGGGCGCCAGTGTGCCGGTATTCACGGAGACACTGAGGCTGCCAGGCGTTGTGCCGCTAGTGGGCGATACCTTCAGCCAAGGCGTAGTGGTAGTAGCCGTGAAAGTGAGGGCCGTGCCGGTGCTGGTCAGACTTACAGTCTGGGCGCCGGGGACGCTGCCGCCGATGGTGTAGTTGAACGTTAGCGAAGAGGGCGCCGTTTTCAGGAGGGGTTGCGAGCTCACGGTGAGCGTTACCGGGATGGTGACCGGGCTGTTCGAAGCCCCAGTGGATGTAATGCTGATGGAGCCGTTGTAGGTGCCGGCGGCCAATCCCGAGGTATTCACGGAAGCTGTCACGGTGGCCGGCGTAGTGCCGCCGCTTGACACTACCGAGAGCCAATTACCCGTGCTGGTCGCCGCGGCGGTAAAGCTGAGGGCCGCTCCGCTGCTCGAGACCGTGAAACTCTGCGGCGCTGGATTGGCATTGCCGATCTGGAATTCGTAGGTTAGCGAAGCCACGGAGGTAGAGAGCGTGGGCGCCGCAGTTACGGTGAAGGTCACCGGGATGCTCACCGGGCCGGAGGCCTGCGTGGAGCTTAAACCTATACTGCCGCTATACACGCCCGCCGTCAGACCGGCCGGATTGACCGATACGGTGAGCGTCGCCGGCGTGTTCGCGCTGCCGGGGGTAACCGAGAGCCAGCTTCCGCCCGTGGTGACTGCCGCCGTGAACGGGATGACGGCGCCGCCGCTGGCCGTGATTGCGGTCGTCTGGTTGGATGGATTGGTTCCGCTCAGCAAAGTATAGGCGAAGGCCAGCGACGCCGGACTTGCGGAGAGGGTAGGCGCTGCCGTCACATTCAACTGCACCGGTATGGTGACCGGACTGTTGGAGATTCCCGAGGCGACGGAGATGATCACCGATCCGTGATAGATGCCGGCCGCCAGGTTATTCAGGGTGACCGACACTTTCACGCTGCCATTAGGCGTAGTGCCGCTGAGGGGCGATATCGCAAGCCAGCTTCCGCCCGACGTGGTGGACTCCGACGCAGTGAACGAAAACGCGGCATTATTGCTGGCGTTGATGGTCAAGTTCTGCGCGGCGGGTAGCGAGCCGTTGGTCGTCAAATTGAAGGTAAGCGATGTCGGCAGAACCGTCAGGGTGGGTTCCGCGGCGACAATGAAGGTAACCGGTATGGTCACTCCGCTGTTGGAAGCTCCGGCCGAGGTAAGCGTGATGTTTCCGGTATAGGTGCCGGCCGTCAGGCTGCCTGGGACCACTGAAACCGACACGCCGGTCGGAGTGGTGGCGCTGCCGGGCGTGACCGCCAGCCAATTGCCGCCGTTGGTAGTGCTGGGCGTTGCCGTGTAGGTGATAGCGCCCGCGTTGCTGGTTATCGCGACCGCCTGGGGGCCCGGCGCCGTGCCGGCGATGGTGTAGTTAAACGTCAGCGAGGTGGGCACGGGCTTGAGCGCCGCCGTGACCGTGAGGGTGACCGGCACGCTCAGGGTAGCGGGCGAAGCGTTGGTGGTGGCGGTGAACACTACATTGCCGGTATATACGCCGGTAGCCAGTCCCGCCAATATGGTGCTGTTGATGGAGACCGTTTCCGATCCTGGCGTGGTTCCGCTGCCAGGCGTGACGGTAAGCCAGCCGCCGCCGCTCGCAGTGGTAGCGGCTACGGTGTAAGAGATGGGAATCGCCGGCACAGAACTGGCCAGGCCGAGCAGCTGCGAAACGGGGACCGCGCCACCGACCGAAGAGAACGAAAGCGAAGCCGGGGTCGGCACCATGCTGGGCGCCGAGGTGACACTCAACGTCACCGGCACGGCGATTGCGCTCCCGCCCGCGGGAGTAATGTTGACGGTTCCGCTGTAAGTGTTCGCCGCCAGGCCGGCGGTGTTCACCGTGACGCTCAGCGTGGCGGGCGTGCTGCTGCCGCTGGTAGGCGTGACCGCGAGCCAGTTGCCGGTGCTCGAAGCGCTGGCAGTGTAGGACACCGAACCGGGGAGGCTGGTCAGGTTCAAAGACTGCGCGCCTGGCTGCGGGCCACCCGTAGTATAGCTGTAGCTCAACGAAGTGGGCGACACCGAAACGGTAGTGACGGTCAACGTTACAGGCACAACCAACGGGCTGTTGGTCGCCCCGCTGGCGGTGAGCGTGACGCTGCCGGAATACGATCCCGCGGCGAGCCCGGCGGTGTTCACCGAAACCGTCAGGGGCGTGCCGCCCGTGGTTCCGGTAGTGGTATTCAGCGAGAGCCAGTTGCCGGTGCTCGAAGCTGCGGCCGTGTAGGGAATCGATGATGCCGGGTTGGTGGTGACGGCCAGCGACTGCGAGGCCGCGCTTCCGTTCACCGATTTGAAGGTCATCGGGTTGGGCGAGGCGACCAGGCTGAATGCCGGTGCGCTCACGTTGAACGTGACGGGCAGCGACAGTGGCGAATTGGAGGCTGCGGTATATACCGAAACCGATCCGCTGTAGCTGCCTGTCCCTAACGACCCTGGAGTTGCTGTGACGATGAACGACCCTCCGGTTGACCCGCCGGGTACGTTGACGCTGAGCCAACTTGCGCCCGAAGTGACCAAGGCATAAGACAGCGGCGGGCTGTTCGGGCTAAACGTGACGCTCTGCGACGCTGCGCTGCCGCCCGTCTGGCCGGTCAAGGTGACCGAAGGAGGATTCAGAGCGAGGGTCGAGCACCCGGTGCAGGTTGCGGTGACGTTACCGCTGATGCCTAGCGTGGTGGATGCGCCCTCGAGCGTATAGGTGCCCTGGCTGCCCGCGATGATTCCCGCGGAGAATGCTATGGGGATGGGCGACACAATCGAGTTTGGTGTGAGGTTGACGGTCGACGTGAAGGTCGCGCCCAATGGCAAATTGCAATTGCCGACAACGATCGAAGGGCTGGCGCCCGCCGTTACGGTAGCACTGGCATCGGGACAGTTCAGCGGTATTCCGAGAGCTGTCAAGGTAAGGCTCAGCCCCGTATATGTGTATGAGGAACCCGGATTAACCGGCGCGCCGAGGGCAGGGATGCTGGTGACCGCCGTGAAACTGGAGCCGTTGAGACCGAGGGGATCGCACTTCGTCCCCGGGCAAGCTCCTCCAGGGATAATAGGCCCCAGAGTACCCGCAATCGACACATTGATGCTCTGCGCAGCCAGGCCGCTCGCGACCCCCAGGCACAGGCACGATGCGACGATCAATTTCACAAAAACCGATGGCGTTCTTTCCACGAATCCCCCTCCAAATTTTCCGGCAGCGCCTTCGAAGAACCCTGAAGCACACTAGAATACGTCCGAAACGCTAGTGTAAGGTATTGGGAGCAAATTTTGACGGCGGGCAGTTCCATGACTAGCAGTACCAGTGTGGCCTAGCGGCCGGTGCGGATCGCGCTATATCCGGTTATGCCGCGCGGACTGGTGGTAGACTCGTTCCTTTGGGAGATAAAAATCGCGTGAAAATCATTCGTGCTCTTGTATTCGCTTTAGGGCTGTTTACGGCGGTTGCGTATGCGCAGCCGACCATCGGCGCAATCACCAACGCGGCCAGTTATAGCCTGTCGCCGCTGCCGAACTCCTCCATTGCGCAAGGCTCGTTTTTTACCATCTTCGGTACTGGGCTGGGGCCGACCGCGGGCGCCACTTGGAAGCCCTATCCGATCCCGACCAATCTGGGAGGCACCACGGTCAATGTTACGGTAGGCTCAACCACGCTTCCGGTTTATCTGTATTACACTGCGGCCACCCAGATCAATGCCGTGCTGCCCTCCATCACACCTGCGGGAACCGGCACGATCACGGTGACCTACAACAATCAGACCAGCGCGACCGCGCCCATCACGGTCGTGGCCGGCTCGTTCGGTGCGTTCACCTTGAACCAGGCGGGCAGCGGCCCGGGCATCATCACCAACGCCAGCTTCGTGGAGAATTATGTTACTGCTACGGCAAAGCCCGGCGACGAGATTATCCTTTGGGGCACGGGTCTGGGTCCGGCGCCAGATCCCTCTACCGAGGGGACGGCGGGGCCTTGTCCGACCGGCTGCAACTTCCTGACGTCGAACCCGAACCTGGTGACGGTCTGGGTAGGTTCCGAGAAGGTTGTTCCCGACTATGCCGGCCGCTCGCAGTACACCGCGGAGGATGAGATCTACTTCAAGCTGCCTTCCGACGTGAAAGGCTGCTATGTCCAGGTGGCTGTTCAGATGAATCCTCCGGGCGGAACCCAGGTGGTCAGCAATTTCACCAGCGTGGCGGTCGACCCTACCGGCCCGACCTGCTCGGACGCGGATGGCATCAACGTTTCCGATCTGTCGGCGGCCCTCGCGAGCAAAGGCTCGGCGAATGTGGCCGCCATCGGCCTGCTCAGCAACTTCCTGAATCTGGACATCGGGGGCGCCCTCAACCTGCAGTGGGCTAACGACACGGTGACCGCCAATATCGCCACTTTCACGCAGGGCGTGCTGCGGGAATCCGAGGGCTTCACCCTTTCGCCTTCGGCGAACAGTTGCACCGTCAGCCCCTTCCGGGGCTATCCCCCGCCTTCGGACCCGGCTGTCGGGGCCGAGACCGCTCTGACGGGGGCTTTGGCGGGGACCTCCTTGAGCGCCAAAGGCCCCAATGGAACCCAGCCGGTCGCCGAGAGTTCGAATGACAAAGGATATAGCGGCCTGGTGGGCGGCAGTACCATACAGGACCTTCTGCAGGGTGGCGGGTTAGCGCCGTTCTTCCTGACTTCAGCCTACGGAATCTCTCCCGGCACTTATACTGTGACCGCTCCGGGCGCGACGGTAGGCGCCTTCGCGGCGAGCATCGACGTCTCGTCCAGCGCGGCGGCATTTAAATGGACCAACCAATCGAGCGTGACCGGCAATACCGCGGGCTGTTTGCCCACCGGATCGACTTGCATAGACCGCACCCAGCCTCTGACCATCACCTGGACTGGCGGCGACCCCAACGGATTCGTAGACATCACGGCTATCGGTTCCACCGTCACGGCATCGGCCGGACCCGTTGCTGGAGTAACCCCGGGCACTCTGGTCGAGTGTATGGTGCCAGCCAGCGCCGGCACGTTCACCATACCCGCCTTTGTTCTGTCGGCGCTGCCATCCACGCAGGGTAGCGCGTCGTTGATTCCGCCGGGCGAATTGCTGGTGGGGCCGGCCAGCGGCGCGACCAAAGTGAGCCCCACGCCAAGCGGTTTGGATGCGGCTTACATCTTCTACCACTTCATCCAGGGCCTCAACGTGGGCTGGAAATAAGAGCGCGGCGGCCAGCGAACACAAAGCGTCCTGTGGCGCGCGCTTTAGCGTGGCTGAAGCGTGCGCTACGCGATTGCCGGATCTGTCTCCAAAGGTGAAACTCAATAGGTTTCGGGATACTCCGTCCCGAACACGCCGCAGGCGAACGTCCCGGCCGACTGTGGTGTTTGAGCGTGCCCGGCCGAGGTCCACGGCCGCTCGTCTGGTCCTTGGTCATCGCTCTTACGCCTTGGGCGGACAAGATGAGGCTGCTCCCGGTTCAACGCCTTTAGGAACTTTCGAGAAACCGGTGTGAGAAAGGAATACGGCGACATCGTGCGGGTCATTCTGAATACAGCGTCGCACGACTCGAAGTGGCCAGGAACTTGGCCACGGCAACCGGCCGTTACCGCCAGGCGCTGGTTCATTCTTGTCGACGAAGGCGGTGCCGATGCAGTAGATACCGCGGTTGATCATGGCATGCTCACCAAAGGCAATTCAACGAAGCTTGCCTGGGCCGCCTCGTGATATACCCGCTGCACGGCCTTGCGGTAATCCTCGGCCTTGGCCCAGAAAATGTTAGGCACGAAGGTCTGCGGATTGCGGTCGTATAAGGGGAACCAGCTCGACTGGACCTGCACCATCATCCTGTGGCCCTTCAAAAAGACATGGTTCGCCGTAGGCAGCGCGAAGCGATATAGGAGGGGCTTGTCCGATTCGATCGGCTTGGCCGTCTCCAGGCTCTCACGATAGCGGCCGCGGAAGATATCGGCCGACACCATCAGCTGATAGCCGCCCAGCACCGGCTGCCCGGCTACTTCGTCGGGATACACATCAATCACTTTGACCACCCAGTCGGAGTCCGTGCCGCTGGTCGAGGCAATCAGATTCGCAACCGGCTGCCCGCTGATCTTCACCGGCGCGCTCAGTTCGTCCGAGACGTAAGCTATGACATCCGGGCGGCCGGACGCCTCGCGCTGGTCGTCCACCAGCCACTGGGACCAAGTCTGGTGCTTCTCGTCCCCGATCGGGCGCTGGCGGAAGGGCACCGGCTTGGCGGGATCGGAAATGTATTCGTCGAACGCCGCATCTCCGACACCCGGGGCGGCGAAGCTGAGCTTGAGGCCGGCGCTGAGATAGAGCGGCGTCGGTTGGCCGACTGGCCAGGCGGGCAGGCGCCGCCACGCGTTCGTCCCGGTCTCAAACGCAGTGACGGGCCAGACGCCGGACTTGGGCGCACCGTCCTTGAGGTATTGGTCGAGAAACGGACGCAGTATCTCGCGGCGGAAGTAGAGCCCGGTATCGCTGTCGAATCTTATGGGGCCCAGCGAGCTGCCGTCACCGATCTCCTGGCCGTGATGCCAAGGGCCCAGAACCAGAAACACTTTGTCATTCTGCGTGTCCTTCGGCTTGATCGCCTTGTAGACGGCGATTGCCCCGTAGATGTCCTCCTGGTCCCAGAGGCTGTGGACCAGCATCACGGGTACCTTCAAAGGTTGCGCGGCGAGCACCTGGTCGACGGCTTGGTCGCGCCAGAAGGCATCGTAGCTCGGATGCGCTAAAATCTTCCGCCAGAACCCGATCGGTTCGAGACCGTGGCGCTGGCCCAGGTCGCCTGCCGAGACCGCCTGCATGAACATGTCGTAGTCGTCATAGTGGCTCGACCACCATTTGACGTCGGACCCGCGGGTGGCCTCCTGATTGAGAATATAGTCCATGCCCTGTTCGCGAAATGCGCCGTTGTGAAACCAGTCGTCGCCTCTCCAGCCATCCACCATGGGATTCATGGGCACGGACACCTTGAGCGCCGGATGGGGATTGACCAGCGCCATCAGGGGCAGGAAGCCGTCGTAGGAAATTCCGAGGATGCCGACTTTGCCGTTGCTTTCCGGGACGTTCTTCACCAGCCAGTCGATGGTGTCGTAAGTGTCGGTCGAGTGATCGACAGGCGTGGGATTCTGCGGCCCGTGCAGGGGACGGTTCATCACGTAGTCGCCTTCGGAGCCATGCTTGCCGCGCACATCCTGGACCACGCGGATATAGCCTCCTTCGACGATAACTTCGGTGGCGTTGTCGTAGCCATTGAGGACCGGCCCAAGGTGCATGCTGCGGGCGTGGGTGGTCAGCTCAGTGGCGTTGTAGGGCGTGCGTGTGAGGAGCATCGGCGCTGCGCTGACGCCCTTCGGAACCAGGACCACCGTGTGCAGCTTCACACCATCGCGCATGGGAATCATGACCTCGCGCCGGATGTAGTCGAAGCTGTCGGTTGAAAGCGTGAATTTGGCAGGCGTCTCGCTCGGCAGAGTGGTCTGGGCGAACATCCGGACGAACAAGTGGGCGATCAACAGGACCTGTGAAACCGGGGCTATCTTCCGCATCAGCGGATTATAGCGAACCAGTCAGGCGCCGAGGCGCTCGAGGGCCAGCAGCTTGCGCTTGCGCCCGGCACCCCAGCGATATCCGCCGGTATCGCCATCGCCGCGCACCACGCGATGGCACGGGATGACCACCGCTACCGGATTCGCTGCGCAGGCACGCGCCACCGCTCGCGCCGCGCGGGGCTGCTTGAGTGCCTTGGCGATCTCACCATAGGAACGCGTGCCGCCATAAGGGATCGATTGTAAGTACTCCCACACGCGCCGCTGGAACGCGGTGGCTTGGATATCGAGCGGGATGTCGAGCTGCTGCAGTCGCCCGCTCAAATGCTCGCGCAGGTCCCCGGCCCACGGAGTCAGAAAGGCGCGGTCGGGTTGCAGATCGGCGGCGGGGAATTCGGCGCGCAGGGATGCCGCGAGGTCCTCTTCCGAGTCGCCGAACTGAACCGTGCACACACCCTTTTGCGTAGCGCCCACCAGCAGCCGTCCCATGGGAGTCTCCACTACGTCGTAGCGAATAGTCACTCCTGCGCCGCCGCGCTGATACGCCATGGGAGTCATCCCTAATTGCGAGGCCGCCCGCTCATACAGCCGGCTGCTCGATCCGTAGCCCGCATCGTAAAGCGCGGTAGTCACCGAACGCCCTGCGCGCAAGCTGCCTTTGAAGGATTCCATACGGCAGAAATCGGCGTAGTCGCGCGGCGTAATTCCGGTGGCTGCCTTAAACGTCCGCTGCAAATGAAATGGGCTGAGCGTCAGCTGGCGGCCGAGCCCGGCCAGCGTAACGGCTTCATCCAGGTGCCGCTCGAGGTAGCGGCAGATCTTCTCCACCAGCTCGGAGTGCGCATCGCGCGTCCGCTCGCGTTCCGGCTTGCAGCGCAGGCACGCGCGGAAGCCAGCCCGCTCGGCCGCCTCGCGCCGCTGGAAGAAGATTACGTTCTCCCGCCGCGGCCGGCGCGATGGACAGGTGGGGCGGCAATACACGCCGGTGGAGGTCACGGCATAGAAAAACACGCCGTCCATGCGCGCGTCGCGGGATTCGAGCGCCTCCCAGAAGCTCGCCTCCCAATACGCCTGTTCATCTGTTGGAGCCATCACGGTTGCCTGTGTCATACATCCAGACTACCCGCGCGCGCCCGGGTCCACTATCCGTTGCTTGCGGCCAAAGTAAATTTCAGGCCGCATCATGATAGATGATCCCCAAAGTATAGCGGGCGCCGGTAAGGAGCGGGCTGACGCCGTGCTTGATATTGGCGCGATAGAATCCGCGCGCGCCTTTCACCGGCCGATAGCGTGTGGTGAAGACCACTGCTTCACCGCGCCGGGCGTGGATCGCGTGCCCCATCGATTGCGCTCGCGGGCGCTGCTCGACGAGCAGAAAATCGCCGCCGGTGTAGTCCTCTTCGGGCTCGCTCAGGAAACATACCAGCTGCAAAGGGAAGGCCACATCGCCGTAGAGATCCTGATGCAGGCAGTTATAGCCGCCCGCCTCATAGTGCAGCAGCAGCGGCGTCGCTTTACTCTGCCCGGCCGCACGGCACTCGGCCCGAAATCCGTTGAGGTCGGCGGGAAAGCGCGTTTGCTCGCCGAGCGCCTCCATCCAGCGGTTGGCGATGCCGGCGAGCGGCGGATAGGACTGCTCGCGCAGTTCCCGCACGAGTTCCGGCAGGGGATAGTCGAAATACTGATAGTCACCCACGCCGAAGCGATAACGCGCCATCTCGATACGGCTGCGAAACAGATCCTGCCGGGGATAGAGGGCCATGAGCTCCGCGCATTCCGCGGCCGTCAGCACCGCCGGCAGCCTGGCATATCCGGACTGCCACAGCGATTCTTCAATCGCGTTCCATGCAATGTTGTCGAGCTTCACAACTGTCACATTGACATCCCTATCACAATTGTCGTTTATGCACTACCCCTGAGCGGAATCGCGCTGGTGGTATAGTAAAGAATCATCTGCAAATTATCTAATTGCGCGCGTTTCGTTCTGGTCTGCGGGACTAGCGTGCTGGCGGCTTCAGCCCAGCAGCCGATAACTTTCGCGGATAAGCTCTATCCGGTATTGCAACAGGCCGGTTGCCGGATGTGCCACAATCCCGAAGGCGTGGCTTCGCCGACGCGCTTGCGCTTTCCTGAAGAGAGCGCTTCGAACCAGACGGTGGAAGCTTTTGGGCGATCCCTCGTCGAACTGGTCGACCGTGACAATCCCGATAATTCCATCCTGCTGAAGAAGCCCACCAATCGAATCAAGCACAGCGGCGGCGAGCGGATCAAGCCGGGCAGCCCGGAAGAAATCCTGCTCAAACAATGGATCGGTTATCTGGCTACTCTGTCGGGACCCGAACTCGGGCAGGCGCTTCAATACAAGGCGCGGGAGGCGGCCGGCTCCGGCAAGGCGCCCGAGGTGGTTTTGCGCCGGCTGACCAACCAGCAATACAACAACACCGTCCGCGACCTCCTCAAGGATCCCACCGATCCGGCCAACCAGTTTCCACCCGAGGACTACGTCAACGGCTTCAAGAATCAGTACCAGTCGCAATCGTTGTCGCCGATTCAGATAGAAGCTTTCAGCTTGGCGGCCGAGCGTCTTGCGGCGAACGCGTTCCGCCGCGGCGATTCCCGCCACTTGATCCCGTGTACTCCCACTGCGCCCGACGACGCCGGCTGCCGTCTTAAGTTCATCGAGAACTTCGGCCGCCGGGCCTTCCGCCGCCCGCTTGAACCGGAAGAAGTGGCGTTGTATGACCGGCTTTTCAAAGCAGAGGGCGATTTTCAAAAGGGTGCAGAGACGGTGATCGAAGCCGTGCTGCAGTCTCCGTCATTCCTGTTCTGGATGGAGCAGACCTCGAATCTAAAGTGGAAGCCATACACGGCGGCCTGCCGGTTGGCCTACTTTATCTGGGACACCATGCCGGACGACGCATTGCTCGACAGCGCTGCCCGCGGGGAGTTGAACGACCCGGAAGGCATTGGGCGCAGGGCGCGCCAGATGCTCGACGATCCCAGGGCGAAGCAGGGCCTGGGCGACTTCGTTTCCCAGTGGCTGCGCTTCGACCGTGTGCTGACGGCTGCCCGCGACCGGCGCTTCTTCCCGCTGTTCAGCCGCGACTTGGCGATCGCCATGATCGAAGAGACCAAACGCTTCATGGACGACCTGGTGTGGAATGACAGGAACTTCATGGACGCGTTTACGGCTAACTACGGCTTTGTGAACTCGGATCTGGCGCCTGTATACAACGTGCCGACGCCAGCCCGTGAGTATGCCCGCGTGGAGTTCCCGGCGGAGCAGCAGCGTTCCGGTCTGTTGGGAGAGGCGCTGTTCCTGACCCTCACCAGCAAGCTCGAGGAAACGGCGCCGACGGGGCGTGGACTATTCGTGCGGGAGCAGTTCCTCTGCCAGCACGTTCCGCCTCCGCCGCCTGGCGTCGATACCAACCTGCCGTCGGTAGAAGAGGCGCGGCCGCTGACCAATCGGGAACGTCTTGCGGCACACACCAGCGACAAGGTCTGCGCCGGTTGTCATCGACTGATCGATCCCATCGGATTCGGTCTGGAGAACTTCGACGCCATTGGCATGTATCGCGAAAAGCAGAAGATGCTGTTCGATCCCGAATACCACGGCGCCGACGTCAGGCGGCCGAAACCCAAGGAGGTTTACCTCACCCTCGACACTACCGGACAGGTGGCCGGTCTACCCGAGCCCCAATTCACGAGCGCGCGGCAGTTGGGCCAATTGCTGGCGGGGGCGCCACAGTGCCAGGAGTGCATGGTGAAACAGCTCTTTCGCTATATGTCCGGCCGGCAGGATACGCCCGCCGATACCCCCATGATCCATATTGCCTTAGATGATTTCCGGAAATCGGGATTCCATTATAAGGAGTTGGTTGTATCATTAGTACAGCAGTGGGATTCGCCGCCGGCCGAAAGGAACGTCCATGTCGCAGGTAATCACCAAACGCGCTAGGTTATCCCGCAGGTCCTTGCTGAAGGGGTTTGCGATCTCTCACGCGTCGGTTATCGTAGGGCTGCCGCCGCTCGTCTCGATGTTCAATTCCGCGGGCACTGCTTACGCCGCCGATCTCGATCCGGCGAAAAAAGCCGCGCCTGTTGCCAAGCGCTTCGTGCTTTGGTTTAACGGCAACGGCATCCCGGAACGATATTGGATTCCGGATCGCACCGGCGCCGACTACGACATAACGCCATGCCTGGCGCCGCTCGCCCGGTTACACGATGAAGTCCACGTGCTGAGCGGGCTTGATAACGCGGCCATCGGCAGTGCCGCGGGCGACGGCCACTCTACGGCCATGAGCGCGCTCATGACGTGCACGCATTATACGGGGCGTAGCCCGGGTGGACCTTCGGTGGATCAAATCATCGCCCGGAAGCTCGCCGCCGAGACTCGCTTCCGATCGCTCCAGATCGGCGTTTCGCAGGAATCGTTCGGCAGCTCGATCCACAAGAACATGAGTTGGTCCGGCCCCGATCGTCCGCTCGCGCCGGAAGAGATTCCGCACCGCCTGTTCGACCGCCTTTTCGGCGCCAAAGATCAAGGCTGGGTCGACCGCAAACGGAGCATCCTCGACGCGGTATACCAGGATGCCAACCTTCTGCGCAAAGATCTTCCGCGAGAGGATTCGCAGCGTCTGGATGAGCATCTGGCTTCCATTCGCGACCTGGAGCGCGCCATCACTTCGCTGCCCCCGGAATACCGGCAGGCGGCCAAGCCGGAAGAAGACTTCGACATGAAAGACTGGCCGCGCATCGCCAAGATCCAGAGCGATCTGCTGGCCTACGCGCTGGTTACCCGGCAGACTCGCGTGGCGAGCTATATGCTCACCAAGTGCCAGGGCCTGGCGCGCTTCCCATGGCTGGGGCACGATGAGGCGCGGCACCACGATTACACCCACGCCGACGGCAAAGCGCCGGGCGCCGACAAGGCCACCGGCCAGCGCATTCTGCGCGACATCTGCCGCTGGCACGTGGAGGAATTCGCTTATCTGGTGGCCAAGCTGAAATCGATTCCGGAAGGCAGTGGGACAGTGCTGGATAACACCTGCCTGGTTTTCGTCCATGAGCATGCCGAAGCCAACGTCCACAAGGCCAGCGGGATGATCGCGCTCGTCGCGGGATCGAAGGACCGCCTGGTACACGGCCGCCATACCCGCGTGGATGGTACCTTTGGCGACCTTTACCGCACGCTCGCCGATGGCGCGTTAGATGCGGGCCTCAGTGCCGAGGCGTTCCCGACTTCGAGCAGGCAATTGACCGAGTTGCTGGCATAATTCCAGTCTGTCGCGGAGTTAACGAGGCGACTCTGAATCCGCCGGGGCGCTCGCCGGGAACGGACCCGCTCCGCTCAGAATCACGATACCAGGCTTGGCTTTCTCGAGCGCGGCTACGCCGTGGGTGGTCACTTTGGTTCCTTGCACGTCCAGGTATTGCAAGCTCTTCCAATGGGCTAACTGGGCCATGGCCAGGTCATCTACATGAGACGAACCGGTTAAGCTCAGCTTCTCGACTTGATCGAGTGCAGCCAAAATTCGCAGGCCATCCGCGGTGATCTCGGAGTAATTCATTTTCAGCACGCGCAGTTGCTTGAGCTCCGAAATCGCTCGCGGCACATCGTCCGGCATGGGGGTGCCTGGTTTGGCCCGATAACCGCCGGATCCTGGATGCGGTCCTCCCAGATCCAGGTATTCCAAGGTCGGCAACAGGCGAAGCACCTCCAGGGCATTCTTGTTCAGCTTGCTGCGCCCGATTGACAGTTCCTTCAGTTTGGTAAGCGGCACCAGGCCGTCGAGACCGTTGTCGGTGATTTGCGTATAGGCGATATCGAGCGCTTCGAGCTGCGTCAGCCCGCTCACGATGGCTAGCGTGCCATCGAATACGCGGGTGCCGCGTACGTTTAACCGCTTCAGATTCTTCCAGTCCCGGATGGCGGCCATCCCCTGGTCGGTAATCTGCTCGGCGTAGTAGAGGTTTAGGTCGCGGATCTGCCTGGCGGATTTGAGGTGCAACAGTCCTTCATCGGTGATGCGCGTATGCGAAAGGTCCAGCCGTTCGAGTTTCGGCAGCCGCGCAACATCGAGCAGTTCAGTGTCCGTGACCCAGGTGCCGCGCAAGCGCAGCCCAATCACATCTCCCGCGGGGTCGCGATCGACCTTACCCCCGATGCCCTCTACCCAATCGGGACTACTGCCGGCAAACAGAGGCAGGACCGCAAGAAGAACCAGTATTCGAAGGGAAGACATACTCTACAGCTTGCGCCGCGAATTCAGCGACGAATCCTTGTCCCAAAAAATCTGGCAATGGGGCAATGCCGACTTGATCTCCTGGTAGCCCTTGTCGGAAACCAGCGTGTGATAGAGATCGAGCGTCTTGAGTGTGGGAATGGAGGCCAGCATTCCGGCGCCCTGGTCTCCCACGTCGGTGCTGTCGAGGTCCAGTTCTTCCAGATCAGGCAGAGTTTTGAGAAGCGCCATTCCCTTGTCGCTGACTTTGGTGTAATCGAAATCGATCGAGCGCAGAGTCTTTATCGCAGCCAGTTCAGCCACGCCCGCATCGTCGACCTTGGTACGAAACATGCGCAGTCTCTCCAGATGAGGCAGTGTCTTGAGTTGCGCCAGGCCCTTGTCAGTGAAGCGGCAATGACTCAGGTTGAGATCGCGCAGACTGACAATCCGAGCCAGACTCGCCAGACCGGCGTCGCTCACATCCACTCCCCGCAAATCAAGGACGCGCAGGTTAGTCAACTTAGCCAGGGGATCGAGACCGGCGTCAGTGACGTCGGAATTGCTGATCGACAAGCGTTCGAGGGCCGTCATCTTACTAATGGGAGGTAGCGCTGCGTCTGTCACCGATGTCGAAGTCAGGTCCAACTCCTGCAACTGTGTCAGAGCGGCAAGCGACTGGAAGCCCGCGCCTTGCACCCGGACGCCTGACAGCATTAACCGGCGCAAATTGACCAGACTGACCAGACTCTCCAAGCCGCGGTCGGATACCGAGGTGAAACTTAGATTCAGCTCGCGCAGCGTGGTTAGCTTCCGCAGAGACGGCATGCCCGCGTCGCTCACGTCGGTAGCTTCCAGATTCAGCCGCTCGAGGTGAGGCAAGGCTTTCAAGTAAGCTAACTCAGCATCGCTAAAGGGTGTCCGGGAAAGCGAGATGGATTGAATATCGCCGCTCGAAATGCGCGCTTCTCCGCCGAGAGATTGGATCCAGGCCGCAATGGCTTTTTGGCTCGCGCCTTTGGGCCGCTCGCTGCCCGGCGCCGCAACAGCCGCGGGAGCGTTGCTCACGAAAATCACTTTGCAGTCCGGACGGGCGGCGCGCATGGCTTCGACGCCCGAAGTATTGACGCCGGTGTATCGCACATCCAGCGATTCCAGTTTCGGCAGCGCCTGGAGTTTAGCCAGGCCGGCGTTGGTCATCTGGCTGCGGTACAGGTTCAGCTCGCGGAGATCCTGAAACTGAGATAAAACCAGCGCGCTCCCGTCGGTGATTTGCGCGCCGAGAAGGTTCAGTTCCTTGAGATGAGTAAGCTTGCGAAGATAGTCGACACCCTTGTCGGTAATCTTCACTCCGTAAAGATTCAGTACCTCGAGCCGGGTGAGATCCTGCAGATATTTGATGCCTTCATCGCTCACCAGCGTCCCCACCATTGTGAGCCGGCGCAGGTTCTTCATGCCCGCCAGTGCCGTCATGGTCTGATCGGTTACATAGGTGTCGTCGAGATCGAGAAACTCGAGGTTGACAAAGGAGGCCAGGCACTTGGGATCCTTCATGGTGCTCAGTGCGACGCGCAGGTCTTTGAGCTCGGTCAAAGGGGCCATGCGCTCGAGACCCTTGTCCCAGAGATCCAGCCAGGCGAGTGTGGTCAGCCCTGCCTGGAACGTTTCCAGGTGCTTCAAGCCGGCGAAATAATCGAACATTTCGTCGGAGTAGGGGGATTTGACATCGCTGACGGGACTCCAGACACGAGCCGGTATGAACATTTCACGGAGCCCGGTCAGCCTGGCGAGCGGCGCGAGTTCTTTAGGGTCCACGACCGTGCCGTGCATGTCCACGCCCACCACGTGGAGATCGCCGGAAGGAAGATCGAATGGGTCGCCGGTGTACTCGGAGGCGCCAGCGAGCAAGACCCGGCCTCCCTCCCTTAGCACCCACAGAGCCACGTCGCGCTCGGAGGCGGGAGCAACGGCACCTGCGGCCGGCAGCACGGGCGTGAGCAGGAAGATAGCGGCAATCTCCAGAACTAACCGACTAGGAAAGCGCACAAAACCCCCCGTGGCAGAAGTGACAGGTTAGGGTCGCTCGGCCCATCCCCATGGCGCTATTATATCGCGCAGGGCCCGTGTTCAGCTCAGAACACGAATCGGAAGCCGATCTGCCCGTGTCTCGGGCTGTTGTACTGGCTGTTGATTACGCCGAAGGTATCGCTGCCAAACGTCGTGTTCGGCATGCCGAATCTGGGAGTGTTGAATGCGTTGAAGAATTCTGCGCGGACTTCCAGAAACTTGCTCTCCGTGAATTCTACCTTCTTCGATAGACCCAAATCTATGTTGTGAATGCCCTGATCGCGGCAGTCTGCGATGTAGCGACCCATATTGCCCGGCGTCTGGTCCGCCGGATGCGAGAAATTGGCCACGTTGAAATAGTTCGCCGTGCCATCCACCACGCTATAGATGTTCGCGCCTGAGCATGCCTTGCCGTCGATGTTGGGGCGCTGGTTGGGACTGTCCGCCAGGGTCTGATTGCTGTCCGAGAACACCAGGGGATTTCCAGTCTGGAAAGTCACAAAGCTATTCACCTGCCAGCCTCCGATGGCGCCGTTCAGGATGCGATTCATGTTATTGCCGAGCGCTCTTCCGCGCCCCACCGGCAACTCGTAGATGGCCGCGAAAGCCAGCCGGCTGGGAACGTCGTTGGCACTCACGCTCTTTTCCGCCCTGAGGTTGGTCAGATCCTGGGGCGCTCCGGCGAATCCGAGATTGCCGATCCAGGCGTTGCCACCGGCGTCGGAGTAATCCATGAACTTCGAGAACGTATAATTTCCCTCGACGCTCAATCCGTAAGCAAGCCGCTTTTCAAACCGAGCTTGAACGGACTGGTAGTTGGAGTTCGCCACAAATTCGGGAAAACCGCTGAACGACCCTGGAAACTGCGGATACGGCCTTAGGAGGTCGATTTGCGGAATCGTCGAGAAGTTATAGATCGAATTGGGATCGTTGATGACCGGAGCAGGTTTGCCCGGGAGCTGCACGAACAAGTATTGAAAGGGATTTGGAACATTGGTGTATAGCCCCGCGGTACCGTACTGCACGCGATCCGCCGCCGAGATGTAATTGCGATTCTCCGTGGAGTAGTTCCATGGAAGATGAACCGAGTGGTTGGCTGAATAATTCAGATCGAGCAGCCACTTTCCTGGCAGCTCGCGCTGAAATCCGTAGTTCCACTGGTAAATCTGGCCGTTGGTGAACGTATTGCTGGTGTGGTTGCCGTTTCCCTCGCCCCAAAGAGTCAGCGGGCCGTATTTTCCTTGTTCCGGTTCGACAAAACCCGCTGGGAAGGGATTCTGCAGAGTGGCGTACTGGGTAACATAGTTATTCAGGGTCGGAATGAAGTTGAGCTGATATTGCCAGGCTGTTCCCCCGTACTGCCAGTTGGTGGCGAAGTTCATCCCATAATAAATGCCAGCGCCACCGCGCATCACGGTCTTGTTTCCCAAGCGGTAGGCAAACCCGATCCGCGGCCCGATGTTATGGTAAGCGGGATCCGCATGCCGGAAATTTGAGCTGGCCAGTATGGTCGTCCCATGGATTTCGCCCAGGCCCGGGATGTCGATACCGCTGTCGCAGGTGAAGCAACTGAACTGCTCGCGGTTGTAGCGCTCATCGTACGGCGTGCTGAACTCATAGCGCAGACCCAAATTCAGTGTGAGCCGGCTGCTTACCCGCCAGTTGTCCTGAATAAAGAAAGAGGTTTCGTTTGACTTATTCGCCACCGAAGGCAATTCGCCCAGACCGCTGTTGGCATCGAAATATCCTAGCAGTAGAGTGGCGAGCCCGTTCCCCTGAAGCGCGTTAGGAGTGATGTTGCTCTGCATGGTCTGGTTCGGGTTGAATTCAAACCCGCCGTTGGTATCGCTCGGCTGGAAGTAATTGTTCAGGAAGATCCGTCTCTCACCTCCGAATCTCAGCTCGTGAGGCCCGACAATCTTGTCTACCACAGAGTTAACCGACCACTGTGTGTCTGTCTCGAGCGATGTAGTGCAGCAGGCATCCGTGACCAGTCCCTGGTAGCCCACCACCGTAATATCCGGCAGAGTATTTGGGGTCTCGTACCAGGGGTTGTCAATCAACCCTTTCGGAAATCCAAGGCTCTCGGGATTCACCGTCGGTGTCACGCCAAAGGAGTTATAAAACCGGTGGAGGTTTATGCGGTTCGTCCAAACCGTCTGCGGATTGATCGTCCATGTATCCACCAAAGCACCTTCATTGGTGCGGTAATAAGAGACTTGGGGAGCCAGGAAGAGATCCGGCGTATAACTGGTCGTAATCCCGCGGCTATAGCGGGCGCTGATGCGGTTGCTGTCTGAAAAGTTATGGTCGATCTTGATGTCGAACTGGTACCCGGGATTCGGATAGACCAACTTGGCTGTAAAATTGTTCAACCCGGTCACCGGATCGCCCGCGGTGTTGGGATCGGGGTAGAGATTGATCAGATTTTTCCCGATCGAATTCATCATGCTGGCGGGAACGATGTTGCCTGGGAACGGCGTCCGCGTACAAGATTGTTGGACGCAGGTCTGGTCGAAAGGATTGAAGATCATTTCCAGACTGCCGTCGGGGTTGAAAGTCTGGGAGAAGTTTCCCTGCTTCTGCAAGTCGGTTGGCACACTCGTAGTGACGGTCCCCGGCGAAGTATTCCGGTCTTTTTCATAGTCGAAGAAAAAGAATGTCTTGTTCTTCTTGATCGGACCGCCGATGGTGCCGCCGGCCTGGTCGATCGCATAGGGTCCGATCGGCTGGCCGGCGGCGTTCGAAAAGAAATTGTTGGCATCCAGGCTCGGCCGCCGGAAAAACCAATAGCCGCTGCCATGAAACTGGTTGGTGCCGGACTTCATGATGAGGCTCACGATGGTGCCGCCGTTACTTCCATATTCTGCCGAGAAGCTATTGTTCTGTAGCCTGAACTCCTGTATGGCTTCCACCACGGGCTTGTATTGGAGGTTAGTGGTACCGCCCTCGCCGCCTTCGGGGTTGGTCTCGAGGCCGCCATCTAACCGGAACTCAGCAGTCGCATATCGCTGACCGTTGGAGGCGAAGCCGGTGCCTCCGAGTACTAAGCCGCCCGTTCCGCCCGCATTCGCAATTTCGGTGGTGCCCGGAGCCAGAAAGACCAGCGGTCCATAATCGCGGCCCTCCAACGGTATATTGATCATGTATTGTCCCGAGACGTCCGTGCCGAGCGCGCCACTCACTGTGTTCAGTAGGGGAGCTTCCGCGGTTACTTCTACGCGCTGGCTGATCTCACCGACCTCGAGCTTGAGATCCAGGTCGGTTTCCTGGCCGACACGCAGCACGACGTTGTCACGGATCAGGGTCTTGAACCCGGCAGCCTCTACCTTGGCCGTGTAAGCCGCCGGCTTGAGGTCCGCGAACAGGTACCGGCCGCCTTCGTCCGACGGGCGCTTGTCCGAAACGCCGGTGGCCACGTTGGTCATGGTTACGATCGCGCCCGGAACAGCGGCGCCGGTCGGATCGGTAACCGTACCTCGAAGGAGGGCGGTGTCGATCCCTTGTGCCCTGGCCATCGGAGCGAAATTGAATACTGCCGACAACGCCAGTACCGCGCTGCCAATCAACACCTGGGCATGTAGCTGTCGCATCGTTCGACCCCCCGTCTGGAAACGTTGCTACTGCGTGGTAGTAGTTTTGCAGTATTACACCTGAATCTGGCAGGTTTGTCAAGATAAAACCGAAAAAAAGATAGGAATTTTGAAAAGGCGGGCTCAGGTGCCAGGAGGTTTCGGGTAGGAAGCGCCTTCCTTCTGTCTGAGCGCCTGGAAAATCCGGACTTCGTGTTCCGCATCCGAAATCCGGCTCAGCCTGCGGTAAGCTTGTGCCAGAGCATAGTGGTTTTTGCTTCCGTCAGGATCGAGATGAACAGCCGCCTCCAACTGGCGCAAGGCCTCACGGGTGTTGCCATCGCGTAAAGCCAGTTTACCGAGTTGATAGTGTGTCTCAGCCAGAGAGGGATCCAGCGATTCGGCCTTTCGTAGAAGCTGGATGGCGCGCGCCGCTATTTCACTATTCTCTTTTCCTTCGCCCCACAGGAGCATGGTTCCATAAGCCTGATAGAGAACCGCCGCGCGCGGCACGCGCTCGATCGCGTTCTTGAGAGTCGACTCCCCTTCCGCGCTCTTCCCCATGTCGAGTTGGGCGGTAGCCAGCCCGATGACGGCTCCTGTATCGGACGGGTTCAGCTCCACCGCGCGAGTGTAGAGCGCCTCAGCGTCATTGACACGGCCCAATTTGAATTCGATCTGCGCCTTCAGTCGCCGCCCGCCGGATGAACCGGGCGCGACTTCGATGGCTTTTTCCGCAGCGGTCATGGCTCCGTCGAACAGATGGTTTTCGAGCAGCATCATCCCGACGTCCAAGTAGTTCGATTCGTCGGTGGGATCCAGGGCAATCGCACGATCCAGGGCGGCGACCGCGCCTTTCGCGTCAT
>Ga0302324_100006391_pt1 | contig 25400 bp, 24 predicted proteins | sample Palsa_T0_1_FD_201949 | JGI IMG/M metagenome (GOLD analysis project Ga0302324, IMG submission 201949) | Peat permafrost microbial communities from Stordalen Mire near Abisko, Sweden - Palsa_T0_1 | ecosystem: Environmental > Terrestrial > Soil > Palsa > Peat permafrost | place: Sweden: Abisko... | reverse complement strand
CGGTTCCCTGCAACGCCGCCAAAATCTGCGGCGCGAGCTGGCTCACGCTGCCCGCCCCCAGCGTCAGGATCAGATCGCCCTCCTGCGTCTCCGCCGCGATCGCCGCGATGGCCGCCGCAAAATCCGCCGCGAATTGCACCTTGGGCCCATCGATCCTGCTCGCGAGCTGCTCAGCAGTAACGCCGGGAATGGGCTCCTCGCTGGCGGCATAGATGGGCAGCACGATCACTTCGTCGGCATCTTTGAATGCGCCTCCGAACTCTTCCATCAGGTCGGAGGTGCGCGTGTACCTGTGCGGCTGGAAGACTACGCGGATGCGCCGATGGCCGCACTCGCGCGCCGCCGCCAGGGTAGCGCGAATCTCCGTGGGATGGTGCCCGTAGTCGTCTACCACCGTCACGCCGCCGGCCTCGCCGTGAATCTGAAATCGCCGGTCCACGCCCCGAAAACGATCGAGCCCCTCGGCAATTTTCTCCGGCGCAATCTCAAGCTGGCGCGCAATGGCCACAGCGGCCGTGGCATTGAGCACGTTATGCCGCCCCGGCACATGCAGCGCAAACGGCCCCAGCTGCCCCGTGGCCGTGTGAACAAGAAAGCGTGCAAAGCTGCCCTGCTCCGCCGGCAAAAATTCCAGCCGATAATCGGCCTCAGCGGCCACACCATACGTCAACACACGCCTCCGCGCGCGCGGCAAAATCGCCGCCAGCTGCGCATTGTCGAGGCACGCAATCACCGCGCCGTAAAACGGCACCTTGTCCATGAAGTCGAGGAACGCGCCCTCGACATCGCTCATGTCGCGGTAGCAGTCCATATGCTCGCGGTCGAGATTGGTGACAACGGCCAGGATGGGCGAGAGCTTGAGGAACGAGCGGTCGCTCTCATCGGCCTCGGCCACGAGATATTGCGTGGTTCCAAGCCGCGCATTCGAGCCCAGCGCGCCCACGCGTCCGCCCACCACCACCGTGGGATCGAGCCCGCCCGCGGCCAGCACGCTCGCCACCATCGAAGTGGTCGTGGTCTTGCCGTGCATGCCGGCGATGGCGATGCCATATTTGAGGCGCATCAGTTCGGCCAGCATCTCCGCGCGCTGGATGACAGGGATTTTGCGCGCGCGCGCCTCGGCGATTTCGGGATTGGCAGCGCCGATGGCAGAGCTGGCCACCACCACCGTGGCGCCCGCCACATTGCTCGGCTCGTGGCCCTCGAAGATGGCCGCGCCCAGCTGCGACAGCCTCTCCGTCACCGGCCCGCGCCGCAGATCGGACCCCGACACCTTTAGCCCCAAGTTGAGCAGGATCTCGGCGATGCCGCTCATGCCGATGCCGCCGATACCGATGAAGTGGACGTGCTGAGAGGTGGCAAACATTTAGAGACTAAGAGTCCACTTTATCATTCGCACCTAAGAGGGTCCCGGCGCCATTCGCTACACCGGAAATCCGAATTCCAGCGCGCCGAGAAGTGCTTCTACCTTCATGCATCCCTCTTCAGTTCTGAGTAAGGAAGCTGGCGAAGCACCGCCCAACTCTGGATGACTATTGTTGAGCCATTCGCTTGTGTTCGCGGGGTCGCCCCAGATCCGCCGCGCGGTGGAGACGAGACGGCTTGCGCGAATGTCGAGCTCAGCTTGGCCCGATGGTCCAGGTCTGCTCATAGATCTCCGCTCCTTACCTAGCTGCCTATCCCACCATCAGGATACATTCAGAGCCTAACGGCCGCGTGCCCGCTCGCTACACAGCTTGCGCAGAAAAGTTGCGCATGTATATTTTCTGCCTTCACCGCAACCTCTTCTTTCGCCTGTGTTTACACATGCATAACCGGCTTGGCCGCGGAGGCAGCACCAGACAAGCCTCCGCCGCAGACAAGCCGGGCTGGACCTCCCAATCATGCGGGCCGGCGAGGATGGAGGAGTCATGAGGAACCTACGGAATTTGATGTTTACAGCGGCAATGCTGGCCGGGACTCTGGGAGTCGGTGCGGCCTCAGCCCAGGCTGCCGAAGTGAGAGTCTACGCACACGGGCCGGTCGTGTATGAGCACGCCCGTCCCATCGTCCGGCGCGGCTGGGTAGCGGGCCCCGCTTATGGCTACTCTGCTTCCGGACCCCACTACGGCGTCCGCGAGCGCGGCTATGCGCGGTTTGACGGCCGCCGTCGCAACTTCGACCGCCGCGACCGTTTCCACAGGTAGCCTCTCTGCCTGGCTACCTGCGCTCTGTGCAGCCTCTCCTAACCCAGGAGGGGCTGCTTTTTTGCGTCGATCTTTCCTGTCATTCTCCTTGAAATGAACGATTTATTGCAAAGCGGCCTCGGTTCCCAACCGCCGGCGCTGATTTGCCTTGACCTTTATCATCCGCTGCACGATTCTTGTGGAGTGACCGCAACTAAATAGCGAAACTGCTGTTTGAATGAACAGAAGCGGGTTCGAGGAAAAGAAATCCGAGAGCCGGCAAGGTGCTGAGAGCGGAGGAAATCCTCCGAGTCCCAGGTCCGGAACCACAGGGCGGGGCAGCACAAATGGGAGGAAGTCATGCGGAAAATGCGCCTGGTTCTGTTTTCGATGGTTCTGGCTCTTGCCTTCGCGGCTACGGCCACAGCAAAGGCCCAGGTGGCGGTGGGCGTGGGCATCGGCCCTGAAGTAGTTGCCGCTCCTGTCGCTTACGGTCCCCCGGCTTGCGAGTGGGGCTATTACTCTTACTACCCCTACGCCTGCTCGCCATATGGCTACTACGGTCCTGAGTGGTTTGCGGGCGGCATCTTCATCGGCGCAGGCCCATGGTATGGCCGCGGCTGGTACGGTGGACGCTATGGCTACGGCGGCTACGGCGGACGTGGCGGCTACGGATATCGCGCCGGATACGCCGGTCGCGGAGCCTACGGCGGCGGAGCTGGACGGCCCGGATACGCAGCCGGAGCACGCGGTGCAGCTGGCGCACCTCGCGCCGCAGCCGGCGGAGCACGCGGCGGATATAGCGGCGGCGGCGCTCGCGGTGGATTCAGTGGTGGCGGCGGCCATGCCGGCGGCGGCGGCGGCCACGGTGGTGGTGGCGGTCACCGGTAAATCGCACTGAATGGTTTGCAAAAGGCTCGTCTGCTCCGGCAGGCGGGCCTTTTGCTGTCGGTGCTCGTCTCAGTCCGTGAGCTTCTCGATGAGCCTCAAATGAAGGCGCCTCAGTTCCGAGGGCTTTCGGATGAACCACAAACATGGGTGCCCCAGGTCTCGATTTTGAGACCTGGGATAGGACAACGCTGACCCGGCTCAAACCAAAGGTGCAGCCAGCGCCGCCAACCGATGGGCGATCCGCTTGGCAGCATCGGGATGCGCCTGGGTACGCGCAGAGCCAGACATGGCGACCAGTCTCTCCGGCTCCGTAAGCAGGCCGGTGAGCGCATCCAGCAGCGTCTGCGGCGAGCCGAGGTCAGTCTCTGTCAGCATCACGGCCGCTCCAGCCGCAACCATGGCCTCGGCATTGCGCGATTGGTGGTCGTCGGCGGCAGCGGCAAAGGGGACCAGGAGTGCGGGCTTGCCTGCGGCCGCCAGTTCGGCCACAGTGGATGCGCCGCTGCGCGCCATTACCAGCGAGGCCGAGGCAAAGCGCGCGGGCATGTCGTCGAGAAACGAGTGCACCTGCCACCGCGCAGGATCGGCGTCGCTGGCCTGATAGGCGGCGAGAGTCGACTCCAGGTGCCGTTGGCCGGATTGATGCAGAACCGTGAGTCCCGGCACCGCGTCCAGCAGCGCCGGCAGAATTTGCGGCAACGCCGTGTTGAAGAGGCGCGCGCCCTGCGATCCGCCAAACACCAGCAGGTGTGGCGCGCCGGTGGGCGCAGGCAGCGAGAAAAACTCCGGGCGCACCGGAATCCCCGTGACCTCAGCGTTGCGAAACCACCGTGCCGCCGCGGGAAAGTTGACCGCCGCGGCCTGCACGCGTTTGCCCACCAGGCGATTGGCCAGCCCCGGCATCGCGTTCGGCTCAAAGGCCATCGCAGGCGTCTTCGTCCACACAGCCGCAGCCATGGCCGGGCCGGAAGCGTAGCCGCCCACGCCAAAAACCACGCCGGGTTTGAACTCCCGGATCAGGGCCTTGCAGTCGAAGATACTCATCGGGAGGCGGACAAGCGTGCGCAGCTTGGTGATCAGCGAGACATTCTTGAGGGGGCCCACTTCGATCAGGCGAAGATTGAATCCCGCGGCGGGAACCATGCGCGACTCCATGCCGCGCGCGGTGCCTACAAAGAGCACCTCGGCCGCGTGGCGTGCCACCAGTTCGCGAGCCACGGCCAGCGCGGGGATGATGTGCCCGCCAGTGCCGCCGGCGGCGATAAGAACGCGCAGATTTGCCAAGTGCGTACCTCTAAGACGGGTCGGCCTCTGGATCGGGATCTCCGGGCTCGATGAGGTCTTGCGTGGAGCCTTCCGGCTTGGGATCCTTTTTGCGAGGCGACGCAAATGCAACGATCCCCATCACGCCGACTGCGAGTGTGATCCACGCTTGACCATGTCCCGATCGTGAATGAAGCACGAAAAGTGTGAGGAAAAGCGATACATTCGTGAGGCTTGCGAGAATTCCCCATAGCCATGCTGAGGGCTTCTTTTTGAATTCGGCCCACCACCCCATGGCGTAGAGGACGGCCATCACCGAAAAAATCGACGGGACCGCAAGGAACCGCGGGGATGAGGTGGCCTGGTATCGGTCGAAGGCCCACCGGGAACTCCAAATGGCAATCACGAGGCACAGCAGCGACGTGAACAAGAAAACCCAGCTCAAGACCCTTCTCACATCCCGCATCGACTCATGCCGCCTTTCCTCAATCTGTTTCCCGCGTCAGATTGAGCAGAACGCCAACGCTGGCCAGCGTGCAAAACAGCGACGTGCCACCCGAAGAGATAAACGGCAGCGGAATCCCCTTGGTCGGCAGCAGCGACAGCACCACGCTGATATTGAAAAAGGCTTGCAGCAGAATCGTCGTCGTAATTCCAAACGCCGCCAGCCGCGCGAACGGATCGCGCGAGCGCAAAGCCGCACGCAGCCCGCACACTCCCAGCATCACAAACAAGAGCAGGATGAAGATGCAGCCGATGAAGCCCAGCTCTTCGGCGATGTTCGAATAGATAAAGTCGGTGTGGCCCTCGGGCAGGTAGAAGAGCTTCTGCACGCCCTCCATGTATCCGCGGCCGGTCAAGCCACCGGTGCCCACCGCGATCAGCGATTGATTGATGTGAAAGCCCGCGCCCTGCGGGTCCGAATCGGGATGCAGGAAGACAAACATGCGGTGCGCGCGCCATGACACCATGAAAAGCAGCGCCGCAAGCCCCGGCAGCGCCAGGCCCGCGCCAAACAGCAGGTAGCGCCACTCCATGCCGGCCAGCACCAGCATCATGGCGGTCACACCCGCCAGCACCAGCGCGGTGCCGAGGTCGGGCTGCTTCACGATCAGCAGGATGAAGACCACCGGCATGACGGCCGCGCGCAGCAGGGTACGTTTCCAGTCGCGCATGGAGTCGAGCCGCGTATAGAGGAACCACGCCAGAAACAGCACCAGCACGGGCTTGGCGATCTCAGACGGCTGAAACGTGAAGAAGTCGCCGAAGCGGATCCAGCGGTGCGTGTTGTGCGAGCTGTGAAAGAAGAATACAGCGACGAGCAAAATGGTGGTGACGCACAGCGTGGGATAAATAAAGCGCGGCGACTTGTAGCGGCGATAGTTCACGCGCATCAGCACCACCATGGCGCCCACGCCCAGCACCGCCCACAATGCCTGCTTGCCGACAAATGCGTAAGGCGAATGGTAGCGCTCCTGCGCCATCACGGCCGAGGCGGAGAAGACCATGACCAGCCCGCTCACTACCAGCAGCAGCGTGGTAAAAAAGAGCCATTTGTCCACGCCTACGCGTTTTGCCATACCTTCCACCCCCGCCATTCGTTGACGAGTCGCTTGAAGACGCGGCCGCGCTGCTCGTAGTTTTCAAACTGGTCAAAGCTGGAGCAGGCCGGCGCCAACAGCACCACGTCGCCGGGATGCGCCGCTCCGGCCGCCGCGCTCACCGCCTTGTCCAGCGTCTCGCAAGAGCGGATGGTGACCACGCCGCGCAGCTGCGACTCGATCTTGGCCGCCGCCGAGCCGATGGTATAAATGGCGCGCACCCGCGAGCGCACCAGCGGCGCCAGGAGCGTATAGTCGGAGTTCTTGTCTTTGCCGCCCAGGATCAGATGCACGCCGGACTCGAATGCCGCGACCGCCTTGGCCGTGGCGTCCACATTGGTGGCCTTGGAGTCGTTGTAGAACTCGACGCCGTTGATGGTGGTCACATATTCCAGGCGATGCTCGACAGCGCGGAAATTCTCAATGGCGCGGCGGATCGCATCCGCGGGCGCGCCGGCCTGGCGCGCGGCGCACACCGCGGCCAGCACGTTCTCCACATTGTGCTCACCCTTGAGGGGAATCCCGCCCAGCGGCATGATGTTTTCGGCTGCCGCCTCGCGCGACTCGCGATACATCAACGCGCCGTCTTCGACCCAGGCGCCCTGTTCCACCAGGTGCTCCATCGAAAACCAGAACACGCGGGCCGGCGAGCTTTTGGCGGTCGCTGCGGCGCGTGTGTTGTCGGCATTCAGCACCAGGCAGTCTTCCGCGGTCTGCGCGGCAAAGATGCGCTCCTTGGCGCGCGCATAATTCTCAAACGTGCCGTGACGGTCAAGATGGTCGGGCGTGATGTTGAGGATGACGGCGATCTGCGGATGAAATTTTTCGGTGCTCTCGAGTTGGAAGCTCGACACCTCCAGCACCGACCACGTTTCGTCGCTGCTGTCATCGATGAGCGCCACCACCGGCACGCCGATGTTGCCGCCCACCAGCGTCTTGAATCCGGCAGCCTGCAAAATCTCACCCACCAGCGCGGTCGTGGTGGTCTTGCCGTTGGAGCCGGTAATGGCCAGCGTCCTGCCCTTGAGGAAGCGCGCGGCCAGTTCCAGCTCGCCGATCACCGGCAGGCCGAACGCCTTGACCTGCGCCAGCTCGGGCGTGTCCAGCGGCACGCCGGGGCTCACCACGATCAGGTCCTGGCGGCGAAAGGTGAGCAGGCCGTGGCCGCCCGCCTCCACCATGATGCCTTCCTCGAGCAGCGCGGGAATATCCTTGGCCAGCGCCTCGGCCGAACGCACGTCGGACACTGTGACGTGGGCGCCGCGGCGGCGCAAAAACAGCGCCGCGGCCAGGCCGGACTTGCCCAGCCCCACCACCAGAACCTTCTTGCCTTTGAGTTCCATACCGGTCATACTCCTCGAACTCACTTGCATTCGTTCCGCGCCATCTTTCATTGTGCACCGCATCGGCCGCCGCGCGCGTGCCGCCTAACGCAGTTTGAGCGTGGTGAGTGCAAACAGTGCAAACACCAGCGCGCCAATCCAGAAGCGAACGATGATCTTGGGTTCGCTCCAGCCCAGCAGCTCAAAGTGATGGTGCAGCGGAGCCATCTTGAAGATGCGCTTCCTGCGCAGCTTGTAGCTGCCCACCTGCAGGATCACCGAGACCGCCTCCAGGATGAAGATGCCGCCGATAAAGGGCAGCAGCAGCTCCTGGCGGATGATGACCGCGACGGTGCCGATGGCGCCGCCCAGCGCCAGCGAGCCTACATCGCCCATGATGATCTCAGCCGGGTGCGCGTTATACCAGAGAAATCCGATGGACGCGCCTACCATGGCGCCGCAAAAGACGGTGAGCTCGCCCACCATGGGCATGCGCTGCAATTCAAGATAATCCGCAAAAACCACGTGGCCGCTGACATAGGTGAGCACGGCCAGGGCGCCCGAGGCGATGATCGTACAGCCGATGGCCAGGCCGTCCAGGCCGTCGGTCAGGTTGACAGCATTGGATGAGAACACCAGCACCAGCGTAACGAACACCACGAACGGCAGAAACACAAGCAGGCCGAGGTGCGGAATGCCGCCCAGCCAGTGCCACTGCATGTCTGGACGCCACGACTTGATGAACGGCACCGTCAATTGCGTCGAGAAGATCTTGAATTGCTCAAGCAGAACCAGCAAAACGGCCACAGACGCACCGGCCAGGCACTGATACCCGAACTTGGCGCGCGCCGTGAGGCCGAGGTTGCGCCGCCGGACGACCTTTATGTAGTCGTCGGCAAACCCGATGGCGCCGAATGCGATGGTGGAAAACACGGCGATCCAGACCAGAGGATTGGCGGGGTCGGACCACAGCACCGTGGGCAGCAGGATGGCGATCGCGATGAGCACGCCGCCCATGGTGGGCGTGCCGGACTTCTTGTGGTGCGACTCCGGCCCGTCTTCGCGGATGTACTGGCCGATCTGGAACTCGCGCAGCTTCTGAATGACGTAAGGACCGATAAACAGCGCGATCAGCAAGGCCGTCAGCGACGCGAAGACAGTGCGGAACGTGAGATAGCGGAAGATACGAAACGGGTGAAAGAACGGAAATAGCTTTTCGTAGAGCAGCCAGTAAAGCAATGGGCCTCCCAAGCCGGAATGAGGCGGGTTTCAGCTTGATTCTACTAGGGCGCGGAGGGTTGCGGAATCGTGGAAAATCAGGCGCGAACCAATCGTAATCGGCAATTAACTCAACGAAACATGCGCGGATCAAAGCGAAACGATTTAGGCTCGGCGAGCTTCACCTTGCCAAACTCGGGGTGAGCCGGATTCAAGAGCACGTTCCAGTCGCCCTCCACCACCGCGGATGGAACCTCAAGCGCCAACGACCAACCGCTCTCCGCCCATCCTGAGCCGGCATCGCGGCACGCCAGGCTGTTCAGCTTCCCCCAGTCGGAGGGCAGTACCGTAAGGTCCAGCTTCTCCACCAGTTCATCGGGAACCGTTGCCTCGGCAATCATCAAATCGTCGGAAGCATCCCGGACGTCGAGATTTACAAAGAACTCAAGCGCGGCAAGCGCGCGCGATGTTGCGGCATAAACCATCGCGGTCCCTTGATGATTCCACCGGCCGGCAACATATGTGCCTCCCACTCCGGTGAATGCAGTGCTTCGGAATCGCTCCCGAAAAATCCTCCACACCTGCATCAGCTGTACATCCCATACTGGATCCGCTGCAAAATCTCTTCCACAGCCCGGACGCCCAGGTCCGTATCGAGCAGGTCAAACGGTCGCTCCCCGCCCAGTGCGCGATTGGGCGCAACCATCCAGCGCGCCGCCTTGTCTTCGGCGCCCAAAACTTCTTTGGCGAGCGCGATCACCTTGGCCATGCGCAGCGTCCTGTCGGACTCATCGTGCGTCAGGCGCGACTTGGTCGCCAGGCGGCGGCTCAGAGTACGAGCGGGAATATTCAGCTGCCGGGCCACCTCAGACCTGTGCATGCCCAGGAGCCCCGCAAGCTTGATCACCGTAGAGGCAGGCAGGCCCTTTCGCACCTGCGCCACCAGGTCGTCCGTCTTTCGAATGGGCTTCTTGAAAGTCTTGCTGCCCCCCAGAGCTTCAACAATTTCGGCGATTGTCATTTCGGCCACCTGGCTCAAGTATCTCGCCATTTGGCCAAGCGCGCAACTGCGAATTCGCTGGGTGCTGCTACCATCCCAATCATGGCAACTTATCTGCTGATTCATGGCGCATGGCACGGCGGCTGGTGCTGGCGCAAGGTGGTGGACCTGCTCGGAGCCCAGGGCCACACGGTTCTCGCCCCAGACCTGCCCGGCCACGGAGACGACAATACGCCCACAGCTTCTGTGACCCTCGCCAGCTACGCCGATCGCGTCTGCGAAGTCGCCTCTGCACAAGCGGAGCCTGTGATCCTAGCCGGGCACAGCATGGGCGGCGTAGTCATCACGCAGGCGGCGGAGCGCTGCCCCGATCGCGTCGCTGCGCTTGTGTATGTATGTGCCTTCCTGCCGCGCAATGGCGACAGCCTGATGACATGGGCCGCGCAGGATCGCGAAAGCATGGTCAATCCATCGACCGTTGAGGCGCGCGACGACGGCTCCATCACATTCAAGCCGGAACACACGCGCGAGGCTTTTTACGCGGACTGCTCTGCAGACGATGTGGCGCTGGCGCAATCGCGTCTGGTGGCGCAATCGACAGCGCCGTTCTTCGCGCCCGTGAGTTCGACGGCAGAGAACTGGGGCAGCATTCCGCGTTATTACGTGGAATGCGCGCGCGATCGGGCCATTACGCTTGCGCTGCAGCGCGAGATGCAACAGCAGCAGCCCTGCCGGCACACTTTCTCGATCGACACAGATCATTCGCCGTTTTTTTCAGCGCCCGTCCAGCTCGCCGGAATTCTCGCGGAGATCGGCGCCGGCCCGCAGGCTTGATTCGCACAGCGTTCTAACCGACTCGCGGCTGGGTGCCCCAGGTCTCGACTTTGAGACCTGGGAGACCACGAAGTCACGCGGTCGCGGTGCTAGTGGCTCGCGGTGCTCTGCCGCTTCAACTCGGCTTGGAACGCCTGCTCGCGCTCGGCAATATAGCTCTTGTAGCCGGCTGGATCGATGAACGCGTCACGATCTCCACGCTTCCAGCGCTCGTATTTTTCTTTCATGTCGTAGTAGCCGCCATGCGCGCCGAGAAATATATCGCAGGGCAGGCTCTTGAGCACATCGAAGCCGCGCTGATAATCCTCCGCAATCTGCGGATACGACTTGTTGTTCACCAGCTTGTATCCGGGATTCACATTCGGGCTGCCCACAATCACAACATGCAGCGTGCGGCCATTGTCCTGCTCGTCCATCGTCCACGTAGTCGTGCCCTTGGTGTGGCCCGCGGTCAAATGCGCTGTGAGCACTGTGCCGCCAAGCCTCACCGTGTCGCCGTCATGCAGCACACGATCCACGTGCGTGGGAGGGAACTGCATTGTCTTGTCTGCGCCATACTGAAAGTCATCGCGCCCGCCCGACTCGACCACCGGCACATCGGCGTCCATCACAAAATATTTCGCACCGGTCAGCTTCCTTACCTGCGCGCTGCCGGCGCAATGATCGTAGTGCGCATGGCTGATGAGCAGGATTTTGGTGTCGCTGAAGCGGAAGCCGAGCGCCTCAATACTCTTCTGAATCAGCGGCGGCGACGACTCAAGATTGCTGTTGATCAGGATGTTTCCCTGCGGTGTGACGATCAGGTAAGACGCGAGGTCTTCGCTGCCGACATAGTAGAGATTGCCGGCAATGCGATGCGGAGGAAAGGGATGCGTCCACTCGGGCCTCTGCGCAGAGACAGCAGCGCAGAAGAAAAACGCGCACAGCATGAGTGCGCACAGCCGGCTTGCAAACGCACGAAGCCTCAATGTCCCTCCTGCAATTCATTCCCATTCTTCAATGCTTCGATTGCACGCTCCAGGTGAACGCCGCGCGAGCCCTTGACCAGCACCACGTCGCCGGGCCTGAGATTTTGCCGGAGCCACCGCCCGGCCGCTTCGGCATCGGCAAGGAACAGCGACGGCACGCCGCCCTTGCACGCAGCAGCGGCCAGGTATTCGGCATTGCCGCGCACGCCGGCCACAAGGTCGATGCCCGCCTCAGCCGCGATGCGCCCGGAGGCCGCGTGCAACTCCTGCGCGTGCTCGCCCAACTCGAGCATCTCTCCAGCGACAAGGATGCGGCGCGTAGCGGGACGCGCGGCCAGCGTGCGAATCATCGACTGCAGCGCTTCAGGATTGGAGTTGTAGCTGTCATTCAGGACCGTGGCGCCATCAATCTCCATCACCTGGCCGCGCTTGTCCTGCGCCGTCAGCGAGACCAGAGCTGCCACGGCCGCGTCCAGATCGACGCCAGCCTCGATCGCGACCGCCAGCGCAGCCATCGCATTGGACGCATTGTGCGCGCCCAGCAGGCTAAGCGTCATGGTGCGTTCGCGCTCGCCGGCGCGAAACCGGATGTGCAGGCCAGCAAGATCTTCGGTAACGTCGAGGAGTTGCGGATCGGCGCACGGACCAGCGCCAAAGTAGACCACGCGCCCCGGAAAATCGCGGCCAAACTGCGACACGTATGCGTCGTCGCAATTGAGAAAAGCCACGCCATTGGCGGGCAGCGCGGCCACCAGCTCAAATTTGGCGCGCGCAATGCCGGCCTGACCCTCTGCAAAGTTCTCGATGTGCGCGGTGCCGACGTTGGTCACCACGCCCCAGTCGGGCGCGGCAATGCGCGCCAGCGCCGCGATCTCGCCCGCGTGGTTCATGCCCATCTCGATTACCGCGCAATCGTGCTCTGGCTCCACCCGCAGCAGCTGCAGGGGCAGGCCGAAGCCGTTGTTCAGATTGCCCTGCGATTTGAGCACGTTGAGTCCCGCGCCCAGCGCCATTGCCACGGCTTCCTTCGTGGTGGTCTTGCCGGCCGAGCCGGTGACGGCCACCACGCGCCGGCCCCACTGACGCCGCACATGCGCGGCCAGCGCCTGCAGCGCGGCGAGCGGATCTTCGGTGATGAGCAGCGGCGCGGCCAGCGCCGCGTCAGGCAGCGTGGCCACGCGCGCCTGCGATACGACAGCGGCAATGGCGCCACGCGCGAGAGCAGCCTCAACAAAATCGTGTCCGTCGAGCCGCTCTCCGCGCACCGCAAAGAACAGCTCGCCTGCGCACACGGTGCGCGAGTCAATCGAGTAGCCGCTTGCCGTGAGCGCGCCCGCTTTGTTAATGCTGGCCGGTGACTCCAGCACTGCGCCCGCTCCGATTGCCGCCTCTGCCAGTGTGAGCTTCATCGCGCTCCACTATAACCCAGCTGACTCAGAGCCGCGTGTGCAATTTCCGCGTCGTCGAAAGGAATGGTCGTGCCTGCAACGATCTGTTCGCGTTCGTGGCCCTTGCCGGCGATGAGCACGATGTCGCCCGCGGCGGCCTCCTTGAGTGCGATGCCGATGGCCGCGGCACGGTCCGGTTCAATGGTGTAACGCACGCCACTGGCCTTGAGTCCAGGCTCGATCTCAGCCAGAATCGCGAGCGGGTCTTCGCTGCGCGGATTGTCGCTGGTGGCCACAACAAAGTCGCTGCCGGCGCCCGCCGCACGGCCCATGCGCGGTCTCTTGGTGCGGTCGCGGTCTCCGCCGCAGCCGAAGACGGTGATGACGCGGCCGCCGCTCTGCGTCACCATCTGGCGAGCCAGCGCGGTCAGATTGCGCAGCGCATCGTCGGTGTGCGCGTAGTCCACGATCACCGTGAAAGGCTGGCCTGCGTCCACCGGCTGAAAGCGGCCGGGCACCGGCCTGAGGCGCGGAATGACTTCGACAAGATCGGCGAATGGAACACCACGCGCATCAGCTGCCGCGAGTGCAGCCAGCAGATTGAGCACGTTCACCTCGCCGGCCAGGTGCGAGGCCACGCATGCCGACCCATGCGGCGTTTGGAGGTCAAACTCCGCGCCGCCGGGCGTAAGGCGCATATTGGCCGCGCGCCAGTCGCCTGCGCCCATGCCATAGGCGCGAATCTCCGCGCCGGCTTTGCGAGCGGCTGCGATCAACTCCTCTGCGCGCGCATCGTGCGCGTTGATCACGGCGATCCGTGGAGCGGGATACACCGTGCCGTCAAACAGCAATCGCTTGGCGGCGAAATAATTTTCCATGCTGCCGTGATAGTCGAGGTGATCGCGCGTGAAATTGGTAAAGACGGCCACGTCGAACTGCACGCCAGCCGCGCGGCCCTGATCGAGCGCGTGGCTTGAGACCTCCGTCACCAATTCGGTGGCGCCGCGGCTCACGCCCTCGGCCATCAGCTCGAACAGGTCGCGCGATTCCGGCGTAGTGTGCACCGACGGCCGCACCTCGCCGGCAACATGGTACTCAATCGTGCCGACCAGCACCGTGGTGCGCGCGGCTTGATTGAGCAGCGCCTCGATGAGAAACGCAGTCGTCGTCTTTCCGTTGGTGCCGGTGATGCCGGTGACCGCGAGCCTGCGCTCGGGATGGCCGAAGAAGGCAGCCGACGCTGCGGCCAGCGCTCGCCGTCCGTGTTCCACCTCCAGCACCGGCAGTCCAGGCTGAAAGACCAGCAGATGGTCGAAGGTCGGCGCCGAGTCGGTGACGATGCCCAGGGCGCCCGCGGCAATAGCCTTGTCCACGTAGCGGTTGCCGTCTGTCGAGCCGCCCTTCATGGCGACAAACACCGCGCCCGGCCGCACGCGCCGCGAGTCGTATTCAACGCCCGTAACGGTCTCGTCCGACGCGCCGCCCGCGCCCACGGCATCGATCCCGGCAATCAATTCGTCCCAATTCATCTCGTTTTCGATTGTAGATGCAGAGCCTGCGGAAACCCGGCCGGCTTGACATGCAACCAAAGGGTTGCATATTGTATTTGCAGTGCGCGCAGATGCCGACAAGGTGTTCAAGGCGCTGGCAGCTCCCGAGCGCCGGCTGCTGCTCGACCGGCTGCGGGCGGAGAACGGGCAGACGCTGAGCCAGCTCTGCGAGCATCTGGACATGTCGCGCCAGGCGGTGGCCAAGCACCTCAGGCTGCTTGAGGATGCCTCGCTCGTGGTGCCCCAGTGGCGAGGCCGAGAGAAGCTGCATTACCTCAATCCCATGCCGATCCACGAGATTGGAGAGCGGTGGATTGGCAAATTCGAGCGCGGGCGCCTGCGCGCCCTCGCTGAACTCAAGGCGAAACTCGAAGGAGACAACGATGGCTGAATCCGAATTTGTCTATGTGATCTATATCCGCACCACGCCGGAGAAACTGTGGCGCGCGCTCACCGAGCCTGAATTCACGCGCAGGTTCTGGGCCGATACGGTGCAGGAATGCGAGTGGAAGCGGGGCGCAAAATGGAGGCTCATGATTCCCGATGGCCGCGTGGCAGACACGGGCGAAGTGATTGAGATCGATCCGCCGCGCAAGCTGGTGCTGACATGGCAGAATCACATGTTCCCTGAGATGACCGCGGAGGGCCACTCGCGCATGACCTACGAGCTTGAGCCCAAGGGCTCCCTCGTGAAGCTCACCGTGAAGCACTCGATGGACACGCCGGGCTCGAAGCTGGTGAAGGCAGTGTCGAACGGATGGCCGATGATTCTGTCCAGCCTGAAGAGCATGCTTGAGACAGGCGAATCGCTCGAGGGAACCGATCACTGGCCGGAAGGTATCTGAGTTCCAACCTGCATGCCGTAACCGAAATCAGCGTGCGCAGCGCACCACGATCTGCGTGCCGGCCGCGACCATGGCGCCAGGCGCGGGCGCCTGCTCGCGGGCGGTGCCGCTGCCGGTGATCTGCACTTCGAGTCCGGCCGCGGCGGCCGTCGCAATGACCTGGCGCATCGGCAACCCGACCAGCGTGGGCACCTGCAAGCGCTTGGTGTCGACGACCTGCACGGCAGTCGCACCTTGCGACGCGCTTACCGGCGGTTTGACCGGCTGAGTCTTTGCGGTAATTACTGGGGCTGAGCCGCTGCCGGTTTTGGTGTTGGCCGCCACCGAAGTTCTGGCCGGCGAATTATTCGCGGTCCCACTGGACGCGGCTTGAGCCACTGGCTGAGCCTGAGCCGTGTTCAACTGCGCAGGCGCGTCGCTCGACCCACCGCGCAGCGGATCGTCAACGGGCAGATCGTTGGCCGCGGCAAACAGCGCGTTCGCCTCGCCGGTATGATCCTGCCCGTCGTCTTCAGCAGGCGCGGGATCGGCCTTGGCGCCGCGCGGCGCGTGCACCTCAGTGTCATGCTGCACGCCCAGATACTCCAGCACCTGCTGCGCCACCTCGGCAAACACGGGCGCGGAAACCGCGGTGCCGTAATACGACCCGCCCTTGGGATCGTCGATGACCACAGCCACGGAAATCACTGGATTGTTGACCGGCGCAATGCCCGCAAACGATGCGATGTGCATCGTCTTCGAATAGAGGTGCGTGGCCGGATCGACCTTTTGCGCGGTGCCGGTTTTGCCGCCCGACGAGTAGCCATTGAGCTGCGCCGGCCTTCCGGTACCATACAGTACCACTCCCTCCATCATCTTGCGCATCTGCGCGGCCGTCATGGTGGCAATCACGCGGTGCGCGCCGACGGGCAGCGGCGTGGGCAGTTCTTCGCCGGGCTTGAAGGGCGCGGCCTGCGGCGCGGACCGCTGGCCACTCGGATCCACCTGGCTGGGCATGAGCACGTGCGGCGGCAGATATATTCCACCGTTGGCGATAGTCGACACCATCGAAACGAGCTGCAACGGCGTTACGCCCACCTCCTGGCCGATGGCGATGGAGCCGATCGACGAGCCGCTCCATCTGTTCACCGGGCGCAGCAGTCCGCGCGTTTCGCCGGGCAACTCCGCGCCGGTGCGCGCGCCAAATCCGAAGTCGCGTACATATTGATAGAAGCGGTCCTGGCCCACCTTCAGCGCCATCTTCACGGCCGCCACGTCGCTGGACTCCTCCAGCGCCTTGTGCACCGTGACCACTCCCATATGCTCGCCCTGGTTGTCGTGAATCACGCGGCCGGCCAGCGTAATCTGCCCGCCCTGGCAGTCCACCGTGTCGTCAGGCGAAGTCAGATGCTGGTCGATGGCCGCCGAGTACGCCACTAGCTTGAACACCGATCCGGGCTCGTAGACATCGCTCACGGCGTGGTTGCGCAAGAGCGCCGGAGTGGTGTGGCGCGCCTGGTTGGGATCGAATGTGGGACGGATGGCAAGCGCCAGAATCTGGCCTGTGTGCGGATCCTGCACCACCACGGTGCCGTTGGCCGCGTGCGTGCGCTGCATGGCGTGATCGAGTGCGCGCTCGGCCAGGAACTGAATATTTTCGTCGATGGTGAGCACCATGTCCTGGCCCGGCTCGGGCTCGTGCTCGCTCGACCCCATCACGTGGCGGCGCGCGTCCACGGCGGTGTACATGCGGCCCGGGACGCCATGCAGTTGCGGCTCGAATTTTTGCTCGAGGCCGCCGAGGCCGTTGTCGTCAGTGCCCACATAACCCAGCACCTGCGCGGCGATTTCGTTGTCGGGATAGAAGCGCTGAAACTCCTTTTGCGGATAGATGCCCTTCATGTTGAGGGCCTTCACGCGAGCTGCCGTATCGGCGGTGACGCGGCGCGCCACCCAGGCAAAGTTCTTGCCCACGGCGAGGCGGCCGGCAATTTGTTCCTCGGTGGTGAGCGCGTCGTCAGGGTCCGTATGCACGATGCCAGAGAGAGCGCGCGCGGCAGTGGTCTTGTCGTCCATCTCGCTGGGAACGGCGTAAATGGAGTCGGCCTGCACCGTCATGGCCAGTTCGCGCAGGTTGCGGTCGTAGAGCACGCCGCGGCGCGGAGCCACCTCAAACGTGCGCTGCTGCTGCTTTTGCGCGCGCTGCACGAATTCGTCGTGACGCACAATCTGCAGCCAGAAGAGACGGCCGGCAATGATGAAGGCCCATAGCAGGAAGATGAGGCAAATCAGCCAGAAACGCCCCCGGCGAAGAGGTACACGCGCTGGGTTGATGCGGTTCTGATGGGACAGAATGGCTGCCTGCATGTTGTCGTCGCTCCGCAACGAACTTCCAGCGTCTAGTCTTTAGCGTTTACATGAATGCCGTGCTAACTCGCCAACTTGCTACCCCGCGCAGCGGGCTGACTTGCTGCTTTCAGTTGAAGAATTCCGGCTCGCTCGCTTTTCATTTCCATCGCCCGGCAGCCAATATCTATCGCGCCGGCGGCGCCGGCATGGTGACCTGCGCGACGGCCGGAGCCGACGTATCGGGGCGGACGCTGGGGTGAATCACCTGGCCCGGCTGCGGCTCGGCCAGTCCAAGCTGCCGCGCCATGGTGTCGATGCGGCCCGGCTGCGAAAGCTGTGCCTCGGCCAGCCGCAATTGGCGATTCTCTTCGCGCAACTGCTCGCGAGCCTGCTTCTCCGCCTCCACGCTGTAGCCGCCCTCGATGGCGCTGAAGTGCTGCAATCCGTAGACCATCACCAGCGAAAACAAAATCGCGATGGCTGCGGAGAACAGACGCATCTCGCGCACCCGCACCGGGTCCGCGGCCTTTTCCAGGCGCGAGTTGTCAAAGCATTTGACAAAGTAAACTTCGGGCGTGCGCACCTTGCGGCGGCGCGCCTGCTGCTGAGCCATCAGCTCGTTGTTGCGCTCGGCCACGCGCGCCGGCCAGCCGTGCCCTGCCTCGAAATATGTTGTTGCCATTGCCGCCATGGTGGTTCTCCCACAGCTGACAGCAAACAGCTGACAGCTGACAGTTCAAAGCAAATACCCGGCTGTTTCGCTACTGTTGGCTGTCAGCTGCTTCTTAGCCGCTCTCAGCTTCGCGCTTCGCGACCGCGGGTTACGATCCATCTCTTCTTCGCCGGCCGTGACCGGCTTCTTCGTCAGAATTTCCCACGTGCCCTGCCGGGCGCCTTCGCGCAGGCTGTCTTTTACAATGCGGTCTTCAAGGGAATGAAAGCTGATAACGGCGAGTCTTCCGGAGGGCTTGAGCAACTTGGGTGCGGCCTCCATGAGCGCCTTGATTTCGTCGAGTTCCCGATTGACCGTGATGCGCAATGCCTGGAACGTGCGTGTAGCGGGGTGGATTCGATCCTGTTTCAAGCCCGGGGCGGCCTGTGCAACGATTCGGGCCAGTTGCCCTGTTGTTGCAATCGGCCGCCCGCGGACTATAGCTCTGGCGATTCTCCGCGACCTCCTTTCATCGCTTAACTCGTAAATCAGGTCTGCCAGCTCGCGCTCGCTCGCCTCATTCACCACTTGTGCGGCGGTCGGCCCGGAGCGCGTGTCCATGCGCATGTCCAACGGGCCATCCCCCTGAAAACTGAAACCCCTCAGCGGCTCATCCAGTTGCAGACTGCTTATCCCAAAATCCGCCAGCAGCCCATCCACCGTGCCCGCTCCCAGGTGCAGCGGAGCCGAACTGAATGCCTCGCCAATCAACGTCACCCGCGGCGCCTGGCTGCCCAGTTCCCTGCAAACTTCGCCCAGCCGGTCCCTCGCCAACTTCAGCGCAAGCGCATCCCGGTCAAACCCCACCAGGTGCCCATCCGCACCCAGCAGCTTTGCCAACTCCGCCGCGTGGCCGGCCATTCCCAGAGTGCAGTCCACGTAAGTTCCGCCTGCGCGCACATTCAGGAACTCAATCGCCTCACCCAGAAGCACCGGCACATGCCGCCCCGCCGGATTCGTCATGCTTCCCCTTCGCGCTTACAGATCGCTCTCCGTCAGCGAGTCAATCTCCTCAGGCGTCAGCGGATTGCCCTTGACCTTTTCACGCAGCATCTGCACGCTTGTCACCCGCAGCAGATTTCCTTCGCCCGATATCTTCACTTCACCGTTCAATGCCGCATCCTGTTGCAACTCGTCTGAAATCAGCAGCCGCCCCTGCGGATCCATCTCCACTGTGCTCCCGTAGAGCGTGTTCGCCGCCAGCAGCTTCTTGCGCCCCGTATGAGCCTTGGGCAGGCTCAGAATCTTTCCCCAGCGGATGTGCCATTCCGGTAACGGGTAAATTTCCGCCGATTCACCGTCTGTCGATGTAACATGGAAGGCGGTGAACTCCTTGCCGTATTTCCGCTCGATAAACGACTTCACTTCGAGCGGCAACTTGATGCGGCCGCGTTCGTCCAGCTTGACCTTGAGGTTGCAAGTGAAACCGATTTCGAGTTCGTTCGAGATTCCCGAAGCTCCGCCGCCGGCCCCATTGGACCCATCGGCACTGCGATCTTCTGGATTTTCGGCCACTTTAGACTCATCCGGAATTGGTTGGAACCCATTGGAGCCCGAATCGGCCCTCTGAGTCCCTTGCAGCCCCTTGCTGACCCAGTATCCCTTAAGATGTCCCGCTCCGCCAGTGGAAAATTCCCATGGCGTCCCATCGATGAATGTGGGAGTTGGGACGGGTAGACCTGCTCTGGGGTCGACCGCAAGGGATGGATTAAATAAAATGGAATACCACAATATGTAGTGGGGTTAACGCCTGTGGTTCTCTTTTTCTAGACAATCTCCCGAATCGGCCTTGTCAAAACGATGGAGTTGGCCGATACTTGAAGCGTAAGGCGAATATAGAGCGAAATATTAACGATGAATTGGCGAACTTCGCTGCCGTTCCCAAATCAATTTGGCCAGGTAGATCAACACAAGCGCGTTGATGGCCAGAAGACTGACCCTGACCAGTGTCAGTTTTCTGAAAATCTCGTACACCTCAAACGGCAGGAATGACGCCGTGATGGCCAGCGTGAAGTACTCCGCCCACACCTTCTCCAGGTACAGGCCGGTGCCCTCCAGCAGGTCAAGCGCCGCATAGCAAAAGAACGCAAGTCCAATGCGCCGCAGCATTTTGTCGTTGAGCAGCGAAGCTCTGTCGAGAACAAAGTTCACAAAGCGGCCCTCGGGGTTGAAGCGCAGATGGTTGACCATCCGCTCCAGCATGTCGCCGATGTCCTTATGCAGCAGGCGAAAAGCGCCCACGCCCACGGCAACAAACAGCACCGCCTGCAGCAGTTTGAAAGCCGCAATCAGGACGAGCCACCGATTATGGGTGCGGCGTCGCGTGAGGCTCTTCGGTCGAAGATCGATCATTGCATCCGTTGGCCCGGCGCGCGGTGACGAAATGGGGCTGGGTACCTGTCTCTACGTTAAATGATCGCGGCCGGTTCTTCGAATCGCGGTCTGGGCGCCAGCCGACGAACTGGGTGCCCCATCCTTCGCGCTCTTTGCGAAGGGTGGGATACCTCGATCTTCAATCGGCGTTCGAAGCCCTTCCACGGGCCCCGGCGCGATACGATCAACCTATGAGGCTGCGCTTCGAGACAAGCCAGTGGGTGCAGTTCCCGGTGGAGCTGGTGTTCGCGTTCTTCGCCAACCCCTCCAACCTGCCCCATCTGATGCCGCCGGGACTGCAGGCGCGGATTGAAGACGCCCGCATTCAGCCGCCGCGCACCCGGCCGCTGGCCGAAGACCCGGCGCGGCGTTTTCGCAGCGTGGCGGCCGGCGTGGGTTCAGAGATTCTGGTCAGCTTTAAGCTGATGCCGTGGATTCCGCGCGCCAGTTCCCTGCACCGCATTACGGAGTTTGAATGGAACAGCCACTTCTGCGACGAGCAGATTCGCGGGCCATTCGCGGCATTTCACCACCGGCACGGCATCGAGGCTCAGATGCGCGACTGGATCGAAGGCACGCTGGTGAGCGATGAGATTCACTGCGAACTGCCCGGCGGCCCCATCGGCGTGATGGCCGCGCCGCTGGTTCGCGGGCGGCTGGAGCGCATGTTCGCCTACCGCCAAAAGCGCCTGCCCGAGATCCTCGACGCAGCCTCGCGCCAGGCGGTCAAGCGCGACTGATCGTTTCATTTCGACAGCCTCAGCAGCCCATCCCGATCCATCACGCTGCCATCCACAATCAGCGTGGAGATGCGTCGCGCGTTCCATATATTCGTCGTGGGATCGCCGTCCAGCACCAGGATGTCGGCGCGGCGGCCTGGAGCGATCTGGCCCAGTTCGTCCCAGCCAAACTCCAGCGCATAGTTGTTGGTGGCGGCGGCCAGCGCCTCGCGCGGTGAGAGCCCCAGCCGCACCAGCATCTCCAGCTCCACATGCATGGAAATGCCCGGCATGGAGCCCAGCGCACCCGCACCCGTCGCGGCCAGATAATGCGGATACGCGGCAAACATGGCCTGGTTGATCCGCCACAGGCGCATGGCCGATACCTCCGCCTTCTTGCGCTGTCCCTCCTCCATCCAACGCAGCGCGGAGTTAGGCAGATGGCGCGTCCACGGGGCGAGGGGATACATCAGCTCGCCGGTTTTGCGATCGGGCGGCATGAACATGCCCGCGGGATCGAGCAGCACTGCAGCCGGCTCCTTCCACAGGTTGCGGTGACTGGGCAACTGGAGATAAAACAGGCTAAACGTGGGCATGAGCGCCGCATGGTGCGCCGCAATAAATCGGGCATAGGCCAGCACATGCGGGTCAGTTGGCGGCAGGCGCTCGGAATAGTCGTACGCCGTGTTGGCCGCGGGGCCGGAAAAATCGTCCACCAGAGGCCGTTGCAGCTCGTCGGGCACAAGGCCCAGCTCGTAACGGCTCATGTGCAGCAGGGCGTCCACGCCCGCCTCAACGCCCACCCTGTAAGGCGTGGCCACAAACTCGCCGTAAGCGATGAGGCCGGCCTGGTGCGCGCGGGCAATGATCCACTGCGTATTGGCCGCGGTCAGGTTGTGCCCCAGCCACAGCACCCGCGTGCCCAGCCTGGCGGTGTCGGTGAGCTGCCGCGCGGTGTCTTCCGGGCTCAGCTCCACCGGACGCGCGCCCTCTTTCAGCTTGGTCGCCCACTCGGGCTTCGCGGCAAGCAGGCTCCAGTTATCCGTGGTGCCGATGGAGTCCAACAGGTAGAGATGCGGCGTGGGGTTGGCGGTAAAGTCGATCTGCCCGCGCCGGTCGTCGCCGCTGGCCACCACTGCGGTCACGCCCATGTAGAGGTTGGCATTGGCCTCGCCCTGCGAATTCATCCCGGCGAATCCGTCCACCAGCCCGGGAATCAGAAACTTGCCCGTGCAGTCAATGACCTGCGCGCCCTTGGGTATGGGCAGCGCGGCGCGTGTGCCCACGTCGGTGATGTGCCCATCGCGCACCATCACAATGGCGTCCGGCACGTCTTTGGCGGAGTGGCCCCAGGCGGTAACGTCAATGACGGTGCCGCCGGCCAGCACCAGGGGCAGGGACACGGGAGCCGGCGGCTTGGCCGGCTGAACCGGCGCCTGCGCCCAGGCCAGGACTCCAGCCTGCGCAGCGCCCACCATCCCCAGCAACAGAAGACGTACCAGTCCCATAGCGTATCCGGCCTGTTGAGGATTGTCGCACAGCGATTCCGGAAGCGCAGCCAATCGCTTTAGTTCTTTCGCCACTTGATATCCCACGAATCTGAGTGCCCCGGATACCCCACGGAACTGGGTGCCCCATCCTTCCGCAGTCTCATCGCGGAAGGGTGGGAAGCCCCGATGCCAGCTGATGGGTGCCCCCGGTGCCGACTTTGGGACCTGGGATCGCGCGAACCTCAATGGCGGAGCCTACGCGTAGAGTTTAGCTCGCCACCAGTGTAGGCCGCTTGCGCCGCCCCAGCAGCGGCAGCACCCGGGCCTCAGCGGCAGCCGCGGTCAACCCATAGCGGGCGCGAAGAGCGTCCACCTTGCCGTGCTCAATAAACTGGTCAGGCCAGCCCACGCGCAATACGGGCACAGTCAGGCCCATATCCTGCAGCGCCTCGATCACCGCAGATCCAAACCCGCCCATCAGCACGTGGTCCTCAAAGGTGACGAAGGCAGCCACGCGGCGGGCGTACAGCTCCAGCATCTCGCGGTCCAGCGGCTTGATAAATCGCGGATTGATCACCGCCGCCGAATACCCCCCGCGCTCCAGCCGCTCACCCAGCTCCCGCGCCATCGAGACCATCGGCCCCATACCCAGAATCGCCACATCGGAGCCATCTTCCAGCACCTCGGCCTTGCCCACCGGCAGTGCCCGCGCCTCAGGCTTGCGCGCCACGCCCACCACCGGGCCGCGCGGGTAGCGGATGGCGCTCGGCCCCTCCAGCGTGGTCGCGGTCTTCATCATGTCGGCCAGCTCGTCTTCGTCCTTGGGAGCCATCAGCACCATCTCCGGAATGCCCCGCAGATAGCTGATGTCAAACAGGCCGTGATGCGTTGGCCCGTCATCGCCCGACAGCCCGGCGCGGTCCATGCAGAAGACCACGGGCAGCTTTTGCAGCGCCACATCGTGCACCACCGGATCGAACGCCCTCTGCAAAAATGTCGAATAAATCGCGCAGAACGGCCGATAGCCCTGCGTCGCCATGCCGGCGGCAAACACCACGGCGTGCTCCTCGGCAATGCCCACGTCAAAATAGCGCTTCGGATGATGCGGGCGGAACAGGTCCAGCCCCGTGCCGTTGGGCATGGCCGCCGTGATGGCCACAATGCGCGGATCGCGGTTGGCCAGGTCCACCAGCGTGTTGGCAAACGACTCGGCGTATGTGAGCTGCCCCGCCGAGGTCTTGCCCGTCTCCGGGTCGTACGGCCCCAGGCCGTGAAACTTCTTCTGCCCATCGAGCGCCGGCTGGAACCCGCGCCCCTTTTGCGTCAGCACGTGCAGCAGCACCGGCCGGTCCAGCGTCTTGAGGAACTTGAACGTCTCCACCAGCAGCGGAATATTGTGCCCGTCGATGGGGCCGAAGTATTCGAGGTCGAACTCCTCGAATAACATGGACGGCCACAGCAGGCCCTTCGCAGCCTCCTCGGCGCGCCGCGCCACGTTGCGCACCGTCTTGCCGGCAATGCGCTCCAGCATGCGCGCGGCACTGGCGTGCAGGTGCTGGTAGTGCTCGTTGGTCACCACGCGGTGAAAGTAGCGGGCGATCGCCCCCACATTGCGGTCAATGGACCACTCGTTGTCGTTGAGCACCACGATCAGGCGCTTGGTCTGCCCGGCAATGTTGTTGAGCGCCTCAAAAGAGATGCCGTTGGTAAAGGCGGCGTCGCCGGCCACGGCAATCACGTGCTCGCTGCCGCCGGTCAGGTCGCGCGCCACGGCCATGCCCAGCGCGGCCGAGAGCGCCGTGCCCGCGTGCCCCGCTCCGTAAGCATCGTGGGCGCTTTCGGTCCGCAGCATGAACCCGTTCAGCCCGCCCGGCTGGCGGATGGTCTCCATGCGGTCGAGGCGCCCAGTGAGGATCTTGTGCACATACGCCTGGTGGCTCACGTCAAACAGCAGCTTGTCGGTGGGCGTATTGAAGACGGCATGAATGGCCAGCGTCAGCTCGACCACGCCGAGATTGGGCCCCAGGTGCCCGCCGGTCCTGGCCAGCGTCTGAATCAGGAACGCGCGAATCTCCTCCGCCAGCCCCGTCATCTGCTCGGGAGTCAGCTTCTTCAGGTCGGCGGGCGAGTGGATCGATTCGATCAAAGATGCCATGAATTGATTAGACTTCCTTCCCCCGCCCAAGGTGGCCAGGCAAACCCGCAAAAGCAGCAAACCCCGCCCTCAAACCCGCGGGCGATACATGTTTCAGTATACCAAGATGGTGGTTTGGCTGGATGCGAGGGCGAGGCCGAGCGCGCGCTCGGGTTCTAAGGCGACTTTGTGCCCACCAAGGCTTTTGGAGGCATTGTCATCCCCCTTGCATTTTTCCCGGCGTGCTCAATTTTCCGCAAGAGCACGTGAACAGTGGAAAGATAGAAATAGAACATCCAGCTGAGCCAGAGTTGCGCGTCGTAGCTCGTCTTCTGCTTTTCGTTGTGGTGGCGAATCCCAAAGTTGTTGGCGATGTTGAATAAATCCTTCTCGTCGTTGGCGGTCAGCAGTGTCTGAACCTGGGGTCGAAGATATTCAAAGACATCAGCTAGATCACGGACTGCCTGGCGTCTATCATCCACAGTGGAGCCGTGCCTCCGGAACTGCAGGACTGCCGCGTCAACTCTCGACCCGACTTTCGGGTCCGACGTCGGCACGACTGCCTCGAAAATTCGCTCAAATCCCGGCTCGGCCTCGCT
>Ga0302324_100006390_pt1 | contig 25400 bp, 20 predicted proteins | sample Palsa_T0_1_FD_201949 | JGI IMG/M metagenome (GOLD analysis project Ga0302324, IMG submission 201949) | Peat permafrost microbial communities from Stordalen Mire near Abisko, Sweden - Palsa_T0_1 | ecosystem: Environmental > Terrestrial > Soil > Palsa > Peat permafrost | place: Sweden: Abisko... | reverse complement strand
CCCGTTCTCGCACATGGCCGCGCCTACGCACTCGTGTGCCTCGCTCTCTCGCCCAGCGGGATTCCTAACGACAAAATCGGCAATCCCGCGGGTATTTTATGTCGGCACTAACACTTACATAGTAGAAGGCCGAAGGAGCCTGAAGCGCCTTCGAGCCTTGGCGTGCGGCCACGGGGGACGCGCGGAGACCGCTTTCCCGAGAAACAAGCCTCGAAACGCTTGACCTGGGCCGACACCGATATAATGCCGCACGCGCGAGGGTCGAGCGCCCCAATTATGCGAGAAGCCGCCTAATTTCGCCCCCGCATCCACGGTTGTAAGGGTTCGTCGTTATCGAAGAGTTCATTGCGCGTGAAAACATACCGACTCTCGCCGGGGGTTTGCATGCCCATCATTGGAAGGTGCACTTTTCGATCACCAACCTTCCTCATGACGTGCGAATAGGTGACCTTGCGGTCCCGGACGTTGTGGATTGTATCTTTCAGTAGTGTAGCGAACTCCCCGCCTGTGGGGCTCTTCCCCTCAATGTATGAGCGTCCCGAACCGACCCCGATCTTGCCAGACTGAATGCCGATGATGGCCTGCCGAGCCCCCGCCAGGATAAATCGGAGGTACGCTATGTCCACTACAGGATGGCCGCGAAACTGTCTCTCTGTGAATTGGCGAGTGTTCGTCAAGATGAACGGCACGACGGTCTCCTCAGTGATGCCCTTTAGCCGAAGCCGCTCGAAGAGAGTGGATCTAACCTCTCCAAGATGCAAGATGCACGTGTCAAGCTGCCCAGCCGCGAATTCGAGCTTCCCCTGTGCCTTCCACGTGTCATACAGGTTGTCCGGCTCGATCACAATTTTGCATTGGCCAAGAAATAAGATCCCGTCTTTGAATGCCACAAGATCAATGTCGGTCAGTTCCTTGTGATTGACCTGGACCCGAAAATTTGCCAGAGCCTGAAACCCGGCGTTCTCGAACCGTCGCCGTAAATCGAGCACTGGAAGATACCCTTTCCTCTTTTGGTCGAAATCCGTCTCTGTCGCGATTAATGTGAAGAGATTGCGTTCAAAGCGGCTGCCCCGGATGTAGGGTGTCGGCAAGATCACTGCGTCTCCAGACAGCAGCATGAGGGGTCTGTAAAATAGATCAATCCGTCCTCTCGCTGGCAACGACGCGAACTGATTGATAAGATTACGCGCTTGTTCGCGCGAAAGTCCGGCTTCGCTCGACAGGATTCGTACTAGCCACGCCTTACGAAGCTCCGGCACTGGCACATCCCTAACAATCCTCGCAGGGCTACCTTGGCCCCGGCCCGGCGGGGGAGGGCCAGCGTCGAGGTTTACGTGGCGTTCGTTCCACCTCTGTCCGAGCAAAGCGACGGTTGCGAGGAAAGCCCAGGCACGCACGAGCTCCCGCACAGTGAAGCGTCCTGACTTCGTCGTCACCTCTGCCGCCAGGTCAAAGAAATCACCGATCTCAATTTCAAGGTCAGTGGCGAACGCCCGGCCGAATTGGCGAGCGCTCGCCCCGGCCGCACCGCTGCCCACTTTTTGCAGAAAAGTGAAGAAAGTATCGGAATCGCCCACGGGAATTGAGCGGCACTCGTCGTGAACAGTAGCTTCCGCCAGGCTGAGAATGTTCTGCCGGACCTGATCGTGGTCGGCAGCCCTCTCAGCCCCGACGGCTGCCGCAATATCTGCCGCACGCTCTTTCACACTAACAACTAATGATTTTCTGTTTATGTGGACATCCGCTTCTTGATAAGTATACAGGTCGAGGGCTTGACGCATTTCGTCATAGAGTAAAGCTAGTCGGCCGAGTTCGCTCAGGTCAGCATCGTGAATGGCGTACCCCGTATCGGTACCGTTCTTTGCCGCCTCTGAATTGAGTATGATGATCCCAGTGTCGAGGATGCTTCGCAATTGCCTATCCAAATGTGTCAGTTCAAGAATCGAAACTGCGTGCGGCGACGGGCCGCCATCTGGGACGACACGGCGCTGAAACACGAAGTTGGCCATCTCTATCATCCGCGCTACAGCTCGCGCAAGGTTGTCGGGATGGGCAACATCGCACGCTAAAGAGACCGCCTCCGTATCAATATGGGCGAACACCTCCTGCATGAATTCGCAGACGTTAAAGTGGTGTTCGAGGACAGCGACCTCGCGAACCGAAACCGATTGGCGGAGCTCCGGAGTCAATACGGCACTGCGCAGCGCCCGTATTCGGTCGGTGCTCCGCAACTGGCTGATGAACTTCTGCACTCTTAACGTCGCGAACCAACGGCCGAAATCCTCCTGCAACAACGGTCGAAGCTCAATCGCCAAAGCGACCGTGTCACCGGAGTTCGCGAGGCGACGGAGTTGTTCGAATCGTGCGGCGTATGTTCTTAGCCATTCGCCCATGCTTTCATGCTCTCAATTCTATCGTAGCTCGTCGTGATCTCGGCCTGGAGCACACGATGAACCCTAATTCGATCCGCCTTACCAACACTGGGACTACGAAAACAGCTTGTCGGGCCAAATCACATGAACAAACAGTCGAGCCCGCATGCGCGAAGATCGCATCCCAGCGACTTAGAGCAATCGGCTTAGCCGATTTATGTACCAGTGCTGCGATTGGCCAGACACATTGCCGCTTGCGGATGTGGCTAGATCCAAATGTCGGCTTGTGGGAAGCCGACCGCTCAACGACGCACCCCAGGCGCACACACTTCCCTGGCAACTTGTGCAACCGGAGAAGCGCCTTCCGCCGGAACAGGAAGCGCAGGCCGCGTGCAAGAACCTCAGATGGCCTGGCCCGTACCAGAGCCGCCACCGCGCGCGTCACGTTGCGCTGGTAGCGCCGACCACGACCAAGGTTGCCACGCTGCCCAGCGCGCCCTAGAGGCTAGAGGCGGAACCCGCTGCCTAAGCCGAATTGGCGGTCCACGTCCGGTTCGCTCCCCTGGCCGTCCGGAGTCGCCGACGCGGTTCACGCGATCTCCACCACAAGAATAGAGTGATCTGAAATGCCTGCCTCTCGTTCGTGGTGCGAATACCGGCAATCAACGACACGCGGCAGCAACGCGGGGGATGCGAAGGCATGATCCAAACGGAATCCGTTCCCGCACGCTCCGCCTTTCCGCTTGGAATACCAGGTGTACTCGGTCGTGTTCGGATTGAACGCCCGCCATAGATCTTTCCAGCCGAGCGCTGTCATGCGGCCGAAGTGCTCGGCGCAGAAGAACGTCGCCCCGGCCTCGTCGATGCGATGCGCACCAGTGTTAAGGTCGCCAATGAAAACGAAGGGCGTATGATGCCGGGTTTGGGCGGTCGAAAGCACGGCTTCCCAGAATCTAGCCTTGGCCTCTCCACGCCGCTCGTTGAGCTTCGGCGCTGAACCCACGATGTGGATGATTCCGGTCCCGAAACCAAAGGCTGGCAGGTCGGCATCCAGCCAGCGGACAGCATTCTCGGGCGGCGCTGGGGGACTCGGTCTCAGCCGAATGGGTGTTCGGGAGACAACACATATGCCGTTGTCCCTACCGCTCGGCGTCGTGGACTCGACGTGCGTCCAGCCCCCATCCGCGAGCATCCCGCACAGGGCAACTCCGGGAGCAGTCCGATATTCGCTAAGAGCGACCACATCAGGATCGTGATTGCGGATCGCGGATACGATTTCGTGGGTCCGCCTTCCACCGCCGTGCCGGATATTCCACGAGAGAAGTTTCATCAGGATGGCCTTGGTGTAATTCGATTGGATCACATTCTGGATCGGATGCCCGCAAGAGTTCGCGGTCGCCCAGCGCCTGCCTTGTCGCGCTAGGCCTCCCTTCGCGGGTGATATAATTCGCGGCTGGGGCCAGATCATAAAGCGAACGCACGTAGGAGAGCGGATCGATGAAGCAGATCCTTAACGTTTTGGGCAAACTGAACTGGGGAAAGCAGGCACACGCTGTTTTGTTGCTTTGCGCTGCCACGGCGAATCGAGGGCTTATCAGGATCAATCCGATGACGTGTTCCGTGTCAGTGGATGCGGCCCTGAAAGGCACAGAATATGCCCAATACGATGGTTTGACCCTGCGCGAAGCACGTAAGCTCGACCGCGAATCCTTGCGGCTTCGCTGGGGAGCTGCAGACGCTTAGACGAAGCCAGTTCTTGAGCGAATCGAATCGAAGGGCTTGCGCGCACCATCATTCGAGCTATTCCTTTCGCTGATTCCCCCGGCTTGGCGGCGACCAATTGCCAGGCTGGGCCGGGCCTGCTGCGAACGGTGCCGGAACGGTGATCATGCAGTAATGCCGCGTGTCTGGATCTTAGCTGAAAAACCCGGCCTGCCGCCGTATCAGCCCCTTCCATTCGTCGGGCGTGGCGACCCCAGCCTCCACCAGCCCGCACTCCGCTGGGATCTCGGCGATGTCCACGAGTCCAGCAGGCGTCACGAAATAGAACTCGTTGGAATATCGCATCCCGATTCTACGTTTCAGTGGATGCTTGAGTTCCGCCAGGAAGTCCGACCGGGATGCCTTGACCTCGTAGCAGACGCGCTTCATGCCGGTGTGCGGTAGCGAGTTCAGGGCGAAGGCGTCGAGGCGCTGCGCGTTGCCGTTCCGCCGACCGCCAGTTCCGACCCGCAGCTCGCGGAGGTAGAGCCACTCCGACCGCGAGGCGTGGATCGCGCGCTCCACGAGGTCGAGCAGAAGCGCGGCGACGGACGGGTCGGTGTTAGACGCTGACGAAGAGTCCTGGGACGGGGAAAGTGCAAGAGCGGGGGCAGCCATGCCGGAAATTATTGCATATTCGGAATACGTGTTGCCGTTGTGCCATCCTTTGATTGTGCCCGCAGAACGACCAGCCCGGTTTATCGAACCGATGCTCTTGCTGCGGACCGACAAGTTGCCCGAGGGCGACGGGTGGAAGTACGAGGTCAAATTCGATGGCTACCGGGCGCTGGCGATCAAGACCGGCGGACAGGTCCGGCTCCGGTCCCGCAACGATAAGGACTTCACCAAACGCTACCCCGGAGTCGTGGCGGCACTGAGTGGGTTGCCGGACGAAACCGTGATCGATGGAGAGGTGGTGGCGCTCGACGCTGACGGGAAGCCCGTATTCAGCCTGCTGCAAAACGGTGCCGCCGATGTGCATTTCTATGCTTTCGACGTGCTGGTCTTGTCGGGCAAAGACGTGACGGGCGAGCCGTTGGTTAAGCGGCGGGACCTGTTAGAGAACCAAGTCATGCCGAAGTTGCCGGAGCCGATTCGATGCTCTCCGGTTCTGGATGCAAGCCTGTCGGACCTGATTCACTCGATCCGGGCGCAGGGCCTCGAAGGGCTGGTGGCCAAGCGCGCCAATAGCCGATACGAATCGGGCCAGCGTTCCGGTGCCTGGATGAAGATGCGCGTCAACCGCTCCCAAGAGTTCATTATTGGCGGCTATTCCATCGGTGGGAGCACGTTTGACGCGGTAATCGTCGGCCACGTCGTGGACGGCAAGCTGGTGTACGTGGCGCGGACGCGGAGCGGGTTCACGCCGGCTCTGCGCACGGAATTACTGGGCAGGATGAGGCCGCTGGAGGTCGGCGAGTGTCCGTTCTGCAACTTGCCGGAAAAACGGCCGGGGCGGTGGGGCGAAGGGCTGACCGCGGACAAGATGAGGGAGTGCAGATGGCTCCGCCCGGAACTGATTGGCCGATTCGAGTTCCTGGAGTGGACCGAGGACCGGCACTTGAGGCACAGCAGGTTTGTTGGGATGGCCGACGCTAATCGAGTAACGAGTCGCTGATGCTAAAATCAGTTCGCGACCAGACTGATTAAAACACGGTCGCAGTTCAGTGTTCTGGGGAGGACACCAACAACATATGCCAAGGCAGCCAAAGCCGAAAGACCACACCTTGCTGGAGATGGCCATCGTCGGCTATCAGAGCGAACTCGACAGGATCTCCGCGAGGATGGCCGAAATCAATGCCCAACTGGGTAAGCGCGGTCCCGGCCGTCCAAAGGGAACAGGTGCCGGACCAGCGTCCGCAACCGCAGCGGCACCCACGGTTCCTGCGAAGCGCCGCACGATCAGCAAGGCGGGCCGCGCCAGGATCGCCGCCGCACAAAGGGCGAGGTGGGCGGCGCAGAAGAAGCAGCACGCGCAACCGGCCAAGCCAGCCGGTCCTGCCCAACCGGCGAAGCCCAAGAAACGGAAATTGTCGGCGGCGGGGCTGAAGGCGATTAGGGAAGCCACGAAGAAGCGCTGGGCGGCCTTCCACAAGGCCAAGGAAGCTGCGGCGTAAGCTCTGATTACTCAGCAAGAACGCGTAGGATCAGATTGGCCGAACCGCCACCACTTGCGCCGACGACCGCACACGCGCCAGCGGATTCCGCAGCGGGCGCCCGAAACCGTCGAAGCGCACCTGCATTACATCGCCATCTTCCAGCCGCACGCCGTCACCGAAGCTAAACGCGTCCGCCCCAAAGAAGTGAATATGCAGATCGCCAAGCCGGCGGTGGAACTCAAACTTGAAGTGATGATGCTCGATGTTGGACAGGCTGTGGCACATCGCACTCTCACCGGTCCGGATATCTCGCGACCACAGAGTCCGCTCGCCACGCTGCACCGATACCTCTCCGGGCACAAGATCGAAATCGCCGTCCACCACGAGTTCCGGGCCGATGGCGCAGGTGCGGAGTTTCGAGGCCGCTAGATACAGATAATTCTTCCGCTCAAGCACATGATCTGAAAACTCATTACCTGCCGTGAACCCGACCCGTCGCGGCGCACCCTCCGCATCGATCAGGTACACACCTGCCACTTCCGGTTCCTCTCCGCCGTCCTCCGCGAACTCCGGAACCGTCAACGGCTCATTGTGTGCACGCAGTATCGTGCCACAGCCCTTGTAAAACCACTCAGGTGCAACTCCAATCCCGCCCGGCGCTGGTTTGCCACCCTCGACACCCGATTGGTACATGCGGGTGCTGTCGGTGACGGCTTGCGCCGCCGCATGCATAGCATCGCGATTCTTCGCGCTGGCTTTATGCGTCAGCCCGGTACCGCTCACCAGGCATCGCGCCGGCTCGGAAGGAACATCGGCTGATGGACAGAGCCGCCAGCCGGAACTGCCCGCGTACACGTCGTCGTAGTCGAGGAAATAATGGGACCTCCGCCGTTCGATCCCCTCGGTGAGCGAAACGCCTTCATTCAGACATTCCAACGCCAGAACATAAACGGACCGGCAACCTTCCAGCAATCGAAGTCGGGGTTCCTCGACGAGAGCCACGCGGCGGCCGTCCGGCCCTGTCAGCTGTACGAGTCTCATTTACCAGCTCAGTTCCATCAAAGAGACACCCTGGCGCGGCAGCGAAAATTCCAACCTTGTCGCGCCGCCTCGCGCATCCACCCACCGTGGAGAGTCCGCGAGATGCAACTGCCCGGCCGCTTCGAGTCTGGCGTGCTGCTCCGGCGTCGGTTGCTGCGGAGATCCCATGGCCTTCCACGCCGTCCAGGCGTTGCTGTGGCCTTCATCGATTCGATAGTGGCGCACTAGCACTCGCGTAGCTGTGCTTGGGACGTTCGCTATCTCCAACAGCACCTTAGCCTCCGCCGCTGGCACATCGTCGTCATGATAATTCCACGTAAGGATGGAGACCCCACGGTCCGAACGAACGGCGAGCGCGTCAATGTCCGGCTTGCCGCGGACGCCCTCCGCGAGTATCGCGTCGAGGGGCGTGCGACCACTACTTTCCGTTTTCACGCGGTCGCCTCGCATCAAGGCAGCCATGCGAAACACGTTCAGCACCGGCTTGTCGATACCATTCGTCGCAAGGGTCCGGAAGCCATCGAAGTACGGCTGATCCTCGAACTCGAAGGCCCAGGTCAGCATGCCTTCGATGTTCGTATGACGTCGGTCCGCCAACTCGAAAATGTTCTTCATCATCGCTGCGGTATAACAGGCATATAGTGCGCCATTGCGATAGGCATTTTGGGGATACACGCGCGCCGAGCACGCCGCGCACCCTTCCGGGTCAGACTCGCTCAGGATAATCGGCAGCTGCTCGAACTTCGGAAATGCGCGCACGATAGCATATCCTTGGTCCACGTCTTCGGCATTCTTGGCGATACCCATGCGAACATGACCATCCACCACCGTTGGTCGGCCTTTGGCGTGATAGGTGATGAAGTCGAGCGGAGCGCCCGTTCCGCCGGTTGCAGCGTTGCTGCCGTGGTCGCAGTGCTCCAGGAACTGGCGCAGGAACGCCGCAGCCTTCGCTCCCGAAGGACCCGTGGTGGCCGGTCCGCCGACCCTCCCAGACGGAAGGGCGCGCTTCACTGCCGCAGCAGCGTAGTCGTACAGCTTGTCGTACTCTTCCGGAGTTCCGTGCCAGTACGGGATATCGGGTTCATTCCAGACTTCCCAATACCACGACTCCACTTGGTCCTTCCCGTACTTCGCCATGCAGTGTTTCACCCACTGGTAGACCAACTCGCCCCATTTACCGTAATCTTTGGGAGGGAAGGACCATCCCATGGAGTAATCCCGATTCTCGGCGCCCGGAATCCAGGTTGGGTGATACGGCTCCGGCTTCGACGAGAGCGCCTGGGGCATGAAGCCGATCTCGACGAACGGCTTCGCGCCCGCCTGCAAATACGTGTCGAAGATGCGATCCGTGATCGTCCAGTTGTACACCGGCTTTCCTGAGGCATCTTCCGTGTAGGCATTCGTTGACCCCCACTTCAGCCCCGGCGTTCCGTCTCCAGTAGTCAGCATGAAGTGGGTGCGGATGTACATCGGCGCTGCGCTCATGGCCTCTAATTCGCCCACGAGTTTGCGCCCGTTCTTCGTATACGTGTAGTTCGGCTCGTCGTAACCAAAATAGGCGTAGATCGGCTTGAATGGGCCAACCGTCTCGACCGCGTTGACGCGGATCGTCACGGCGTTTTGCGCCAGCCCGGAAGCTAGGGCCAACAGTAGAAGCAAAATCAGTCGCATGTCAGTGCGCATCAGCGGCTCAGCTTCAACACCCAGGCCGACTGCGGAAGCAACTCCTCGGGGAGTTCGGGGAGTTCGATGGTTACCGAACCGGCGCCGGACTTGAATCTCAGCGGGGCCGCGACCCCGAGCAGGGTCACGGACTTCGGTCGTCCTTCGTACTCTTTGACCGTGAACTGCCGCCCCGGCCAGCGCGGCAGGATGGCGTATAGGTCACCGCCCTTGGAAGTGAAGAACGCTTCGATGGAAGCCTTGCTGCCCTCCGGCTTGCCGGCGAGTTTCGCCAGGTCGTATTCAGCGTTGAACGCCGCGTTGTAGCCGATCTTCGGCACTTCCCCCGCGCTCCACTGGCGCGTGGCCTTCCACGGCTTCGTGCCGTAGATCGCCTCGCCGTTCACCTTCAGCCAGGAACCGATCTGAAGCAGGCGTTCTTCCATGATCACCGGAATGGTCCCGTCGGCGGCGGGACCGATGTCCAGCAACAGGTTGCCGCCACGGCTCACCATATCCGCCAATAGAATCACCAGCTCACGCCCGCTGTGATAGTGCTCCAGGCGTTCGGCGCGATTGTAGCCATAAGAGAATCCCATACCACGGCTCTCTTCCCAGGGGTGCTCCAAGGCACTCATGCCCGGCGTGTATTCCGTTGTCCAGTAGCCGCCGTGCTTGTGTCCGGTGTCCTTGCCCCAGCGGTCGTCGATGACGACCTCATCCTTTACCGGCGAATCGTTGAATAGCCACGCCAGCAACTCGGGACTGCGCCACTCGCTCGAAGGCAGGTCCCATTCGCCGTCGCTGAAGATGATGGACGGTTTATAGCGCGTCACCACGTCCCTGAATTGGGGCATCATGTGCTCGGCGACATAGCGGGCCTTGTCGGAGAGGTACAGCGGGTTGTACCACTCGTAGAGCGAATAATAAATGCCCATGCGGAGGCCCTTGGCGCGTACGGCAGTGGTCAGGTCGCCGAGCAGATCGCGCCGGGGTCCGATCTCGACGGCATTCCATGGGCGTCCCCATGTCTTGGAAGCCTCCTGGCTCGGCCATAGCGCAAATCCTTCGTGGTGCTTCGAGGTCAGGACGACGTACTTCGCGCCGGAGCGCACGAACACATCCGCCCAGTGAACGGGATCGAACAATTCGGCGCGGAACTGCGGCGCGAAGTTCCGGTAATCGTACTCCGCGCCGTACATGCGCTTGTGGTAATCCCAGGAGCCCGCGTCAACCGGATTGGCTCCGGGCTTTTGCCCTTCGGTGATGGCGTGCCAGTACCATTCGGCGTAAGCCAGTTTGCCGGGCAACACCGGCGCATATGAAGGCACCGAATACACACCCCAGTGGATGAAGATTCCGAACTTGGCGTCGGAGAACCAGGCCGGCGTCGCACGACGGTCTAACGATTCCCAGTTCGGTTGGTACGTCTGCGCGCCGGCGCAAGCCGCGCCGAGTAGGGAGAGAGATAAGAGTGTCTTGAACATGGGTGAATACTCCGAACCAGACCGCCTTCGTGCCGGGCTTCTCTGGCTCCAGTTGAGGCCGCCAGCAGCGCGTCTTCGCAGACAGTTCGGAAGCTATTCTATCCCAAATTGACCGGAGAGCCTCTTTGCAGGGCCGGCAATTGTGCAAGCGCCAGACGCAAATATTTTTGGCCGATATACTGAATCGGTATTCGGGATAGAGTAACGGGGGTGACTCGATATGCGGCACTGCTCTTGCTGTCCGCCGCCAGTCTCGCCCAGACGGATTGGTCCGGCAATGATCCGGGGGCTATGCGGCATCGCTCACAGCAGATTACGCGGCTCGTGCGACCAGCCTCAACTGGACAACCGCGACGCGACCGCTACTGCTTCACGGCAATGGCTGAAATCTCAACCTTCGCGCCGCCGATCAAGCCAGCGACCTGCACAGTGGCTCGCGCCGGTTTTGGGTCCGGCATGAGCTTCTTGTAGACCTCGTTCATCTTGGGCACGTCGTTTAGATCGGTGATGTAGACTGTAACGGACACGATGTCCGTCATTTGAAAACCGGCCTTCTTGACGATCTTCTCGATGGCGGCAATGGTGTTTGTTGTTTGCAGGGTTATGTCGGTTCCATCGAGCTTACGTTGCGCGTCGGGACCCTGCTGGCCTGCAACGTAGAAGGTATTCCCCGCAACGTACCCCTCGCTGAAGGGCATGCCCGGCCGGAAGTCGATGGCTCTGTTTTGCGCAAGAGCGGCGCCTGGCAGGCACAGCGCCAGGACACCCGCTAACGCCAGGCGGAACCAGTTTGTCCACGAAGGCCTTTTCTCCACTTTCGATTTCATCTGTCGATTCTCCAAACGGTCGGATTTCGTTTCTTCGGTTCAATGCCCACGGGCATTTCAACGATTGGATCATAATTCCCAAAGGACGAGGATGTGGCGTTGGACCGGCTGCGGGAGCAGGCGATGGACGCTGCACCGTCTTCGCAGTGACGCCGTCGTCGCACGCTGGCCGCACGCTTCCACCGGGTCGGGCCGTGATATTTCGAGTCGATATGCGGCAACGCCCCCTTCGCGGTCGGCATTACAATAGGCGTACCCGGGAGGCCGATTGGATCGAAGGACTTTGCTACGTCGGGGAATTGTTGGCGGGGTTGGGACCGCGCTTGGAGTCTGGGGCCTCAACAGAATCTCGCCAACGCTGTTTCCAGAGCTGCCGGTGTGGGACATCAATCAGAGCCTCCGGATGCGGCTCCAACCACCGCACAACCCTCCCCTTTCTACAGATCTCGACGTGGACGTGGCGGTGATAGGTGGAGGCTACACGGGCCTCTCGGCCGCGTATCACATCCGGAAGGCAGCACCCAACAAGCGCGTAGTGGTGCTGGAAGCGCGTGGCGTTGGGAATGGTGCCTCCGGTCGCAATGGAGGGATGATGCTGCCGAATGTGGCCAACGAGTACCTGCAAATGGTCTCTCCTCCCAATGTACACAAAAGGATTTACGATCTGACGGTGCAGGGCATGAAGAGCCTGGTGGCGCTCGCAGCAGCATCGAATATCGAGGGAGCAGTGGAACCAATTGGCGCCTTGCAGACATTCGAGACCCAGCACGAAGCGGAACGCGGGCGAGCATACACCGAGGCCGTGCGGGGGCTGGGTATAACCGTGAGCTACCTGGATCGAGAGCGGACAGCGGAGGCCATTGGCACGCAGGCATACACGGCATCGGTGTATGAACCGAACGCCGGACATGTCCACCCGATCAAACTGGTCCATGTCCTAAAGCTTGCAGCGGAGGCCGCCGGTGTAAAGATTTGCGAGGACAGCCCGGTTCTCGCCGTGGAAGAGGGGCCTGTGACTCGCCTCCACATGGCGGGCGGACAAACTGTCAGGGCCAGATCCCTGGTGCTTGCGACAAATGCGTTCACTTCCAAATTGGGCTATTTCCGCAACGCTATCGCGCCGGTTTACAACTATGTCGCCGCTACCCGCCCGCTGAGCGATGGGGAAATGGCTTTGATCGGATGGCGGACGAGAATGCCATTCAACGACTCGCGGACTCTGGTCTACTACCTCGGACTGACGCCCGATAACCGGATTCACATCGGTGGCGGATCGGCGGCGTACGCCTGGAATGACGGCGTTGCAGGGAGGCCGGATGCGAACGCCGTGAATCTATTGCGGAAGGAATTGGCGAGGTTGTATCCAGCGTTGCGGGGCATCGAATTGGAGACGGCGTGGAACGGAATGGTAGATATGACGTTGGATTGGGCGCCGTTGGTTGGGGTGACTGGGAAACAGAAGAACATCTTCTATGGGCTGGGATATTGCGGTCACGGCGTGAACCTGACCTTTCTCTTTGGATCATCGCGGACCTGGAGGCCGGCCGCCAACAACCATGGCGGGAATTTCCATTCGTCAATCGGAATCCGCCGTACATCCCGAACGAGCCATTCCGGTGGATTGGCATTGAAGCTGAGACGGCCTACGATGGCCTTGCGGGCGCGTAGCTGTCCGCCTAATTGAATTGTAAGGTGGGGGCGGCAGGTGCGAAGAAAACCGTCCGTACGGCCCTGGGTGCCGCTCTTGCGCGGAAAGAGATGACCGTCGATTCCGCGGTCGAACCTCGGTGGCGTCGTGGCCTTGGTCCACACCTATCGACAAACCTGCCGGCCACTTCAACGACGGTGAATGAGCCGGGGATCAAGGCCAGCCACCGGAGAGCAAGACTACTGCTGACCCGCAATACGAAATCCAACAGAAGCGCTTCAGGCCGACTTCGGCTGTCCAGACCGCTTGCCGCGTGGCCGCACATAGTGGAACCGGACCAAATAGATCTTCTCGCCTTTACCGTGCTTCGCCACCTTGAGCAGATCGACGACGCCCAGGAATCCCGACTCGCGCGCCAAGTCCCCAGTGATATCCGGCAAACCGATTGGCTTGATCGAATCCACCTGGATCTCCCCTTCGTCCATCCGGTAACGGTTGCCGACCTTGACGTGGGGGCGAGTCCAGATTCGCACGCTGCAAGTGATCTCCCCGCGACGAACTCCATCGCGCAGGCGCTTGGCGAAGACCATGAGGACGAGTTTACATCGGCGAAGGATGGAAGTGGGCAGCGACGTACTGATTCGCTGCGCGGTCGTCGGGCAGTGGGGACCTCCGGACGCCTCGGATCGCATCAACGTCCAGGGCACTCGGCGTATGGTCGGCGCTTCCCACCAGGCCGACGCCCGCCGATTCATCCACACCGGCACCAATCCGCCGTGGCCCGCGGCCATTTATTTGCGCGTTGTCGATGAGATGGCCCCGCGAAGCGAGGGTACCAGCCAAGACGCCCGCGTCACCGCCCGGAACCACCAATCTTGGCTATGAATTGACCGGCGTAACGCTGCTGGGTTCCTCGGCCGGTCCTAGGAGGAAACACCGAATGATTTCGATCATGCGGGCGCAACTCGCCCCTCCCTCGCCCACGGAGTCGCGGATCAGATCGAGTTCCGCAGCCTGCCTGGGATTGAGCTCCCCTCCGTAGCATGCGGTACAGAATAGCTTCAGCAGATAGTCGGCCCGGCCGCAGATCTCCTTCGTGGTGCCATCGGCAAAGTAAAGGATCACCGGGTCCGCAAGGAATCTGGCTTCCAGCGCCCGAACGCGCTTTTCAAATCTCATCGTTCACAACAATTCTACCGAGATTTGTTTCTGAAGGGTATTGGCTCAGGTGTTCCCGCACACCAACTGGCTGGGGTAGCTGCGGCGAGCTATCGGTTGAACTCTGCAAGCGTTATTCCGGCACGCCGGCATTCCACCTCCGTAGCAGTCTTTAGTGCGTTCGCAGCGGCCAATTCCTGACTTGTCGGTTCGCGGCCTTCTCGCACGGCTTCGTTGGCACCGAGCGCAGACCGCAGTTCGTCTGTGGATAGATGCTGAACGGCCGCCCGCGTGATGAAGCGGCAACGGTCCGGCGCGAGTTCACTCTCGCGGTGGCCGATGGCTTCCAGTCGCTGCAAGTCTCCTTTTTAAGGTTGGCGTTGGCATCCGGATACGGTTTCCGCCGCTCGCGCGGCTACAAACAATTCTACTGCCTCGATGTTTTGGCCGACAACATTCACCGGCGTCTGGGCCATACGGGAAGGCGCCACCCGTCGCGCCACGTTCGCCCACGTTGCGCTGGTGGCGCCCACCGCGACCAATGTGGCCACCGGCGGCGAATTTTGGCTCCGTTGAAACAAGCGGGAGGCAGAGAGCATATTCGTGCTGGCGGTCGCGGGCCGGCCCCTCCTGGACGGTTTGCAATTGAGTTTCGGTTTACATCATACTGGACGGTTAGCCGGGCACAGATGGCACACGCGATCAATGATGTAGACACACTCAAGGAGTACATCGAGGCTGTACTGGCACGCGCAGAGCACCATGGACCCAACGTCGGGGCAATCGCGCTCACACTGGCGGGGGCCATCGTCTGGCGAAAGGATCCTGAGCCAATTGAGGTCCACGAGGGGCGGTCCATGGCCCACGGGACGGTCCTGTGGGTCAGGATCGGCGGTCGGCGGTACGCATTCCGCTACAACCACGCGACGGGCGAAATTGAGATGCGGCTGGGCAGCGTGAGGGGGGACGTCCTGCACTCGTTTAACAACGAGACGCCGATTAGGGAAATCGAGCAGGTCTTCCGGTCGCTATGAATTGGCATCGCGCGCCAATTCGTTGAGCGCCAGGCGCTCGCCATCAAAGCGGTAGCCGAGATGCATCGGACATTTTTCGGGGCACTTGGAGACCGGACAACGGCGCGCCGTCGCGGATGCTAATGACCAACGCGGCAATGACGTCTTTAAGTTATGCGCACCGCGCGGGGCATGAACCAACCGGGTGTTCCGGGGTACAGCCAAGAGTGGAGTTCGGGCGATTTCTCCATGCCCATTGCGGCCATTCGCGCTATCATTCCCGGGTCCGGGGGCGTGTCCTGGTTATCCAGGGGGCATGTCCAGTTCAGGTAACCGCCCCGGTCCTGAAGTCGCCAGTAAGGAATCCACGGCGCAACTTCGCGGTTTCCAGACGCAACAGACTGCAACAGGCCGGTAATTGCCTCACGTGCGGGCGCGTGTGCGGGACCACGCGAACCTGCCGCGATGGACGCGTCCACCTGTACAACGCTCCAGTCACGCCCACCGACAACCGCAGCCCAACCCTCTGTGAGTTCCCGGCACGCGTCCTGGATTTCCTGCTCAAGGCTGCTAATGCTGGCCCAACGTTCGTGGTTCAGATCACCACTCGCCAGAATTTTCATGACCTCTCTGCGAAGCGGACCCGTCCAGCGTTCAGTATCCTCAAGTACAGACGCCAAGTCGCTCATGCCGATGTTGTCAATGAACGGAAGCTTCACACGGCTTAGGTCCAGTACGCGCTGCGGCGTGCCCGCGTCCGTGGCTGAGCTCCTAGTAACGTCGATGATCCCACCTAACAGCCCTTCCAGCAGGAGATTATCTGTCCATCCAACTGCAGACTGTGAGCACCCCACCAACAATGCCGGGAAGACCAACAAGCGGCCCGCGCTGAAAAGTGAAAAGGCTTCACGCGCCAAGAATGTGGTTACTTCTGGCGGAACTGGGTTGGCCCATGACATCGACACGACATAGCGCTTGTCACTGGTGCGGTCAGCGGTGACCGCGTATCCATGGCCACCGGCGCCTAAAAAGTCCCCGCGCTGGGGAACAATCACCATGCCGCTACCGAGTTCCCCCTTCCACTTGACGACTACCGTTTCAAAAAGCGGGCACAGGATTCGCGCCCAATCACGAATCTCAGCAACCGTGCGGGCATCCACGGCGATAGCTGCATGGGCTTTCGCACGAATCGCCGCAGCCACTCCTGAGAAGCCGCCACGCCCCCAGAAGTCAAAAAAGAGAGTTTCAATCCCACTCTTCTCATCATGCCAATCGTGCCACCAGCCAATCATGGACCGCACCTGTTCCGCCACCACGCTCCGCAACCCGCGCGCGCCGCAATCCCGAGCTATCGCCAGCGCGTTTGCTGAGTGGAACCAATCCAGGAGGGGCCGTATACGCTCATCTAGGTACCGTTCAAATTCCCTCGCCCTTTTCTTAGATGCTTCGCTGAATCGTGCATCGCTCACCAGCGCCGTGGCGCTGCTCTCGGCTTCGCTCACGCGCCCCGCTAAGGCCAATGACTCAGCTTCAAGCAACCAGGCGCGGGACACCACTTCCTCACGGAAATGCTGGTTAGCCATGGCAGCGTCTGACCGTACAGCCTTCAGGCACTCGCATGCCTTGGTGAGATTTCCGATGTTTACTGCCGTCCTTCCGAGCCACCAAGAAACATCGGCAAGGAACAAATCGACTTGGCCCTGTATTTCCAAACGATGGTCATTTCCGAAGCTGAGAGTAGATTGCAGTGCGTCAAATGCTTCCCGATATAAGCCTTCGTCCACGCGTTCGGTTTGATCTGCGATGCGTACAAGGGTGCGCCCCTTGGCGAACAACACATTTGCGCGGGCCGTGGCCGCTGATTCCGCGTCTTGGTGGCCTTCAGTTGCCCAGGATTCGGCGCGTCCGAGGTAAAGTCTGGCTGTGGTCGCATCTTTCAGTTGCGCGGACAATTCGGCAGTCTGAAGTGCGATGTTCATAAGCATCCGGCTGTCGGCATGTCCTTCAACCAGCCGGTACGCCGCTTCGCACAGGGCGCGTGACTCCTTCGCATGTCCAGCAATGTTGAACTCAGATGCTACTTGCCCGACCACCATTGCCGTTCGCTGATAGCTGGTGTGCTCTGGGCCGGCCATAGCGTCCAGAAGGGATAAGAATGCCCGAACATCTGTGTCCTGGTGTTGGCCAGCCTTGCACAGTGTACGGAGCCAGGTAGCGTCTAATACCAATCGCACATCTTCGGGGACCCTCTGGCCCAGTTCCTTCACGCTAGCCGCAAGGTCAGGCGCGGCATTCAGATCCTGCATGCGCCATAGAGTCTGTAGATGGATGACACAGGCTTCAGCGCGGATGACGGAGTCTTGGTCAAGACTTGCTTGGGCCACACATTCAAGAACCTGAGACGTTGGCCGGTCAAAGCGGCCCAATTGCGCAAGCTCCAGGGCGATGATTCCGGGTCGCTCACCCAGCGCCTGTAGTCTCTCCACCAGCTTTCGCGCCCGCTGGCTGATTATAGCTACATCCGCTTCGGGCAGGCGTTGACAACCCATGTGTTCGCCCCATGCACGAATCGCCTGTAAGATGGTGCGCCGTTCCAAGTCCCTGTCTCCAGCAGCCATCGCAAGTTCCGCGCCAACCTCTGCACACTGCGCGGCGGTATCGAAATCGTTGGTATCAAGCGCAGCGTGCGCCGCGTCCATCTTGGCCTTGGCGTCATTTAGCTGGCGCTGGGTCACTGGATCTGTGATAACGGTGAAGGATTCGATTAGCGCGCGGGCATAACCCGCGGCTGCAACGGCCGCGTACCCTTGCCACACGTCGTTCTTGTATTCGTCGCAATAGTCGCTGATACCGCGAATGATGACGTATCCCAGCCCAGCCGTCCAAGTGCCATCTGCGATACCGGAACCTTCCATCTCAATTGCGCGAACGCCGAACCTGTTCCTGAGCGCATCGCGAATCTCGGGGTCTTTCAGCAGCGCGTTGGATGAACCGATCGTGCCGTAATGTATTCGCGGCTGGCCCGACCGACGGTAGGCGTCATTGGGGTGCGGAGTTTCAGCACCTGCGACAAACAGTCTGTCCGTTGAGGTATTGGGTCGTGCTGCACCCTCCACAACAGCCCGCGCTATATGATGTTCCCAAGGGCACCTGCCTGCGAGTCTGGCCGCTTCCAGAATGCGCACCTTCCCAAGCAGCGCAGCGGATGGGGGTGAAGCCGCGCTGCGCACCAGAACTTGTTCAGGCTCCACTTTCAAGTGGTCATACTGAACCACGCCGTTCTGATCGCTGACAACGACGTCGCCAAGACGTACATGCTTGTCTGCATCTGTCGCGTGGGGGACGCCACCACCAATTCCGACCATCAACACGTGTTCGAGATTGGGGAAGCTATGGGCCAGATGCGATGCCACGGCGGAAGCGCTGTTGTTGGCGGGTTTCTTCTGGAGTGCGACCACAACGTGATGATTGCCGGTTCCGTCGATGGCCGGCACCTCGCCGACCGCATAGTCGTTCGGGTCTCCAGAAACGGTGATGGGGCGCGCGCTATCGAGCATTGCCATCATTGCCGCGAATTCCTTCGGTAGCGCCGTGACCACGGCGAACTGGCACTTTTCCCACTCCCCATCGCTGGTATGGCTCATCCGTCTCCTCAGTTTCGCTTCCTGTAGATTCTACCTCTCTGCCAAAACGGCAATTGGCGGTAAGGAGCGCTTTACCGAGAGATGCTGCTCCGCGAATTGCTGGCGAGCGCCAGCGCAAATTCAACGCGGCCCTCGATCTCGGCGAGAACTAATCCCAGGTCGCGCCAGGCGACCGAGGATGACAACGACGAAAGTCGAGATTACGGCAACTAGGCAAGCGCCGGTACCCGGCCCATTACAGCCTCGCCCTCGCTCATGACGATCTAGCTTTCAGCGGACGAGCACGCCTACCGAATTTGCCGGTTGAGGTGGTTGTTTGCTACAGCTAGGCGTTCGCAACCAGCAAGCCGACACCTATACAAAGGCCGAGCAACACAAGGTTTAATGCCGGGTTCCCGCTATTCACTGCCGGGACCGGCGTGGGCCGCGCTGGCGGGAACAAGCTCTGAATATAAGACGGATCGTTTTCGCGTTTCCAACCGCGAACGTGTCCAAATTGGTCTGGGATGGCTTCACCGGGGCGCGTGGGTTCAGTCCATAGGGCGTTCCCACCAATATGCAGTTGGGCGTTTAGGGTCAAAACACCATGCCCCTTGCCTCGCGCGGCGTCCGTTGAGTAATGGTGGACCTGATCGAATCCCAGCACCGCAACGTGCCCTGTCGCTGTGTTGGTGATTCTTACGCCGTCGCTGTCCTCCCCCATCCACCAATCGTCATCGACCGGTGGCAGTTGAAATCCATTTGCGCCATAGAAGCGTTTGGCCATGGGCCTAAGTCTGACGTGGGAATTGAAGCTTTTCTTCAGGGCGCTTTTGTTCATACGATCACCATTCTACCGAAATCGCACCCGAGTCGTTCGGCGTGCGCAGCGCGTGTCGTGCGATAAGTGTCCGTTACGCGCGGAGCACCAGTTCGGTCGAAGTAGCCGCCGCTCGCCGCGCCACGTTCGCCCACGTTGCGCTGGTGGCGCCCACCGCGACCAAATGTCGCCAACCCGGTGACGCGGGCGCGCCCAAAGCCAAAACGTCCCGTTCGCCGCAGACCGCTACCGATAACACCGAATAACGTTCTCACATACCCCTGGTTCGTTTAACCAAGTGCCGAATCGATCCGGCGTCCGGTTCAGAGCCTTCCCTACTGCGCGGCGGAGATCGGCGGGTTATCCTGAACAGTGCGGCATCTCAAATCGTGATCGCAACTGTTCCCTTATCGAACCGCCAGATACCCGAGCCGGGCGCCATCGTCCACGTTCGCCAGCGCCTGTACCTTGTCGAGCAGGTGCAGCCGCCGCCCAACCCCGGCGACGCCACGCTCGTGAGCATGTCCTGCGTGGATGACGACGCTCAGGGCCAAGAACTCGACGTGCTCTGGGAACACGAACTTGATGCTGAGGTCCGCAGCGGTGAGAACTGGGCGCGGCTGGCCGAACGCGGCTTCGACCCTCCGCAGCGGTTCGCGGCCTATCTGAACACCTTGCGCTGGAACTGCGTCACATCCACGGACCCGAAGCTGTTCCAATCGCCGTTCCGCGCCGGCATTCGTCTAGACCCTTACCAGCTTGAACCGCTTCGCAAGGCCCTCCGGCTGCCCCGCGTGAATCTCTTCATCGCCGACGATGTCGGCCTCGGCAAAACCATCGAGGCCGGCCTGATCGCCCGCGAACTGCTGTTGCGCAAGAAGGTCCGTGAGATCGTCGTTAGCTGCCCGCCCTCCATGCTGCTGCAATGGCAGGACGAATTGGCAAGCCGCTTCGGCCTCCGGTTCGAGATCCTGGATAAAGACTACGTTCAACGCGTACGGCGTGAGCGCGGCTTTAGCGTCAACGCCTGGAACACCCATTCCCGTTTCCTGATCTCCCACCGGCTCCTCATCGACGAAGCCTATACCGCCGGCCTGCGCGACTGGCTGGGCGATTTCCGTCCGGGCACGCTGCTGATTCTGGACGAAGCGCACCACGCCGCACCATCGAGCGGCCAGAAGTACGCCATCGACTCCCAAATCACTCACGCGGTGCGCTCCCTTTCGTACCGCTTCGAGCATCGTCTGTTCCTCTCCGCCACGCCGCACAACGGGCACTCCAACAGCTTCTCGGCCCTGCTCGAAATTCTCGATCTGCAGCGGTTCTGCCGCGGAGTCAAGGTCACGAAGACGAATCGCGATGACGTGATGGTCCGCCGCATCAAAGAAGACCTGCGCGAAATACAAGGCGGGTTTCCGAAGCGCCATGTCGATCAAATCACGCTTCGCAACCTTCCGCCTGAAACACCTGAGCTCCAACTTGCCTCGCTGCTCAGCCAATACCAGGAGGCACGGGAACAACGTCTGGAGAGTGAATCGAAGCGCGTGCAGGCGGCTTCGGGCCTGTTATTGTGCCACTTGCAGCAGCGCCTCTTTTCTTCCGTCGAAGCCTTCGCCCGGACGCTAAAGGTCCACCGCCGGACCGTGGAGAGGCAACGGCAGGCTACCGCCGTCAAGGATGAAAGCACAAACTTCGACTTGCTCCACGGCGGGGTAGGCGCCGACGATGACCGCGCTACCCTGGCCGATGCCGAACTCGCTGCCGAAACCGATGCCCAATTGGAAGCCGCAACAGCCGCCGTTCAAGCGCCCATTGAATATTCGGACGAGGACCGCTTGCTCCAACGGATGGCCGATCTGGCCGAATCCAGCCGCCGCTTCCCGGACGCACGAATCGCCTACCTCAACAACTGGATCGCCACCAGCATGTGCCCCGGCGGCCAATGGAACCGCGCGCGCATCATCATCTTCACCGAATACGAAGACACCCTGCGCTATCTCGACCAGCAACTTCGGGCGGCAATCGCCACCACCGACCGCGCTCTCGACCGCATCGCGATCTACCGTGGCTCCACGCCTAACGACGAACGCGAGGATATCAAGCGGGCATTCAACGCAGACCCCGACGAGCATCCCGTCCGCATCCTCATCGCTACCGACGCCGCGCGCGAAGGTCTCAACCTCCAGGCGCACTGCAACCGGCTCTTCCACTTCGATATTCCCTGGAACCCCGGCCGTATGGAGCAGCGCAACGGCCGCATCGACCGCAAGCTACAGCCCGCGACCGATGTTTTCTGTCATTACTTCGTGTACGAACAGCGGCCCGAGGATCACATCCTGGAAACCGTAATTCGCAAGACCGAGACCATCCGCGATGAGTTGGGCAGTCTCTCTCAGGTCATTGATGCCGAACTGGAGGATCTGCTCAAACACGGTATCCGGCGCAAAGATCTGGGCCGGCTGCGCGATGAAATCAAGGCCGCTCACATCGATCCAGAGCAGCGGCAATCGCTCGATGAGGACCTGGAATCCGCCCGCCAGAGGCAGAACGAACTGCGTGAATCCATCGACCAACTCCGCACCATGATGGAACGCTCACAGCGTGAAGTGGGCCTGGATGACGAACACTTCCGCTCCGCCATCTCCTGCGCTCTGGAGTTGCTGCATGCCGATCCGCTCAAGCCAACCGGCGACGGGCGCTACATTCTTCCCAAGCTTGATGACACCAGGCTTCCTGGGCGGACACCATGGACAGCCTCCGAGCGCCGAGGCCGCGCGAGCAGAGGTTCTACGAATGGCGCCGCACCTCTCCCATTCGTCCAGTGATCTTTCATGATCCCGGCGTCGTTACCGACGCTGTGGTTCAACTTCACCTGGAGCAGCGCGTGGTCCAACGCCTGCTGGGCCGCTTTCTCTCCCAGGGGTTCGTGCACGATGACCTATCGCGCGCCTGCCTGGCGCAGACTCGGGATGCCATCCCGCGCGTGCTCCTGCTCGGACGCCTGGCGCTCTACGGGCCGGGCGCCGCCCGCCTGCACGAGGAGGTCATTCCGGTGACGGCGCGCTGGATTGACCCAGCCATCCGAAAGTCGCCGCTCACGCCGTACGCGCGGGAAGCAGAACTGAAAACGCTGGAACTCTTGGACCTGTCACTCGTGGCCGCTGCCAATTCGATCCAGCCGATTATCGTGACGAACCTCCAGAGCGCCGCGGCGCGCGACATTGCCGAACTCCTGCCCCACCTTGAGCAACGAGGCCAGGAGTACGCTGACGACGCGATCCGCAAACTGGCCAAGCGCGGCGAGGACGAATCCAAACAGATGCGTGAGATTCTGGAGTCGCAGCGGAAGCATATCGCCGCTACTGCCGAAAAATCAGGCCAGGCCATATTGCCTTTCCGCGACGACGAACTGCGTCAACTCGAAGCCAATCGTAAGCATTGGGGTCGCCGCCTGGCAGAAATCGAAACGGAGTTGGAAACCGAACCCGCCCGTATCCGCGATGTCTACGAAGTGCGCGCGCGGCGTATCGAGCCGGTGGGTCTCGTCTATCTCTGGCCGGTCACCAACTGATATGGCGCATGACTCCACCGCTCTCTCCCACCAGGAATGGATCGGCTACGTGCAGCCGGTCGGAGTGGTGGTATCCACCCCAGCGCTGCTCGAAGCTGGCGCCGCCATCAACAGGAATTTCGTGCCGCTGCACCGTGCTTTCCTGGCCGTCCTGCCACCGGACCGCGAGGGCAACCCGATCCCCGAACTGACCAGCTTCGCCGCCTTCGCCACGAATGTTCTGGGTTGGCAGCCGGGAGATCTCGCCGCGCCGCCTGATCGTTTCACCATCCCACTTCCCGGTTATGACGATCTCCTTCAGCCCACGTCGGTGGTCAACGACGGCGGCACTCCTATCCTGTTGATTCTCGAAACGCGCGGCGATTTCGATCAAGACCCCGCAACCGAACCCCGCCGCTGGAACGCCGCGCCCCAGTTGCGCTTCGAGCGCCTGTTGCGCGAGACCGGCGTGCCCGCGGGTCTGCTGATCAGCCCGCAAGCCATCCGTCTGGTCTACGCGCCGAAGGGCGAATCCAGTGGTCACATCACTTTCAAGATCGCCGACTTGGTGCAAGTGGCGGGTCGCCCGATGCTGGCCGCCCTGCACATGCTGCTCTCCAGCGAGCGCCTGTTCAGCCTCGCCACCGAGCAGCGCCTTCCCGCGCTACTCGCTGCCAGCCGCAAGTACCAGAATCTGGTCTCCACCAAGCTCTCCCGCCAGGTCATGGAGGCGCTCTTCGACCTGCTCCGCGGCTTCCAGGCCGCGCACGACCAGAACACCATCCTGGAGAGCGTGCTCCGCGCCGACCCGAACCAAGTTTATGCCGGCCTGCTCACCGTCTTGCTCCGGCTGGTATTCGTGCTGTACGCGGAAGACCGTGGCCTGCTTTCCACCGACCCCATCTTCGTCAACAGCTACTCCGTGGCCGGGCTGTTCGAGCGCTTGCGCGAGGATCAAGCCCATAACCCGGACACCATGGATTCGCGCTATGGCGCATGGGCGCGCCTGTTGGCCCTCTTCCGGCTGATTTGGCGAGGCGCGAAGCACGGCCGCATGAAGATCCCAGGGCGCCGTGGCTACCTCTTCGACCCCGACCGCTATCCGTTCCTGGAAGGTCGCGAGGGTGCTGACGCTTCGACAGCCCGTATCCCGCGCGTTCCCGACGGGGTCGTCTACCGTGTTCTGCTGCGCCTCCTGGTACTGGATGGCGAGCGGCTCAGCTACCGCAATCTCGACGTGGAGCAGATCGGCAGCGTGTACGAAGCCATGATGGGTTTCGAGTTGCACGTCGCCGAGGGACCCTCCATCGCGATCAAGCCGAAAAAACGGAACGGCGCTCCCGTCACGATCAACCTGTCGGAACTGCTTGGCGTGCCTTCTGCCAACCGCAACGAATGGCTGAACAAGTCCACCGATCACAAGGTCACCGGCCAGGCCGAGCGCGCCCTGAAGGAGGCTGCGAGTATCGAAGGGCTGATGGCCGCGCTCGACCGGCGCATCGCCCGCAACGTCACGCCTGACCCGGTTCCCACCGGCGCAATGATCTTTCAACCTTCCCCAGAGCGGCGGCGTAGCGGCTCGCACTACACCCCACGCTCGCTGACGCAGCCCATCGTGGAGGCAGCGCTCGCACCGGTATTGAAAAAGCTTGGCGATCAGCCACGCCCCGAGCAGATCCTAGCGCTCAAAGTATGCGACCCGGCCATGGGTTCGGGCGCGTTCCTGGTGGAAACGTGCCGGCAATTGGGCGATGCTCTGGTCGCCGCCTGGCACGTCCACAATGAACCGCCGCCGCTGCCGCCGGATGAGGACGAACTGCTGTACGCTCGCCGCATTGTGGCGCAGCGCTGTCTCTACGGGGTGGACAAGAATGCGATGGCCGCCGATCTGGCCAAGCTTTCCCTCTGGCTGGCAACACTGGCCCGCGATCACGAGTTCACATTCCTGAATCACGCATTGCGCCACGGCGATTCGCTGGCGGGCCTCAGTGCGCGGCAGATCGCCGCGTTTCATTGGGAGCCGAAGCCCATGCAAACGTTCCTGGAGAAAGACCTCCGGGAGCGGATCACGCGTGCGGCAGCGTATCGAAAGAAGATTTTGAATGCCCGCGACGATACGCCCTACGCCCAGCTTGCGCAGGAATTGGAAATGGCCGATCAGGCGACCAGCTTGGCGCGGATGGCGGGCGATACTGTGCTGGCGGCGTTCTTCTCCGGCCAGAAGAGGGCGGCACGTGAAAACACGCTCGAACAACGCGAGGCGCAACTGAAAGCTTACCTGGAAGGCGCCGACGACGAGGCGGGCGCGCGTCTGGACGGCGTAGCGAGGGCCTTGCGCA
>Ga0302324_100006389_pt1 | contig 25410 bp, 27 predicted proteins | sample Palsa_T0_1_FD_201949 | JGI IMG/M metagenome (GOLD analysis project Ga0302324, IMG submission 201949) | Peat permafrost microbial communities from Stordalen Mire near Abisko, Sweden - Palsa_T0_1 | ecosystem: Environmental > Terrestrial > Soil > Palsa > Peat permafrost | place: Sweden: Abisko... | reverse complement strand
ATCTGCTCCGGCTTGTATTTCCTGATCGGCATACCAGCTTCCCTCCAGAGTGAATTCTCTCTCACTCCCGCTGGTACAAAAAATCCCGGTCAGGTCACTTGTCTTCGCTCGCGTGGCAGATAAAGGCATCCCACTGTTTGTCGTCTTCACGAACGATCTGTGGCGTAGTAACTTCCTCAGCAGCACGATCCTTTGCAAGCTCGACTTGATGGCTCCTAATGCGAAGGTCGCGGGCAATCTCAACGCACGCTCGGTTGATATGCGTGTCCAACCCCTGAACGACCGCTTCCTCAAGGGTCGGTGGGGCATTCCCCTGAAACGTCTGCCGAATTACTTGGCGCATCGCCTTCGCCGCATGAGGTTGCTGCGCCCGGCAGTACGTCTCTACCTCGTTTGAGATTTCGGAGATGGAAGCAGCGTCTACCGGAATCCCGCTATCCTCGTATGCGGTAAGCAGCGTCTCAGCTTTTGCCTCGGTCAACAGCTTTATCCTATCCGCCAGCGCCTTCGCATGGTCCGTCATGTGCATCCTCGACATCAGAGTGTTGCGGTGCGTGTGGTCAGCATAGACGGCGGCGATCTTCTGGCTAGTCTCGGCGGAGATTTGTTCCATTCGCTTGTTGAAGAGATCGTTTGCGTAGTTTCGGCTCATGCCGCTCAGAGGGGACATTCCGTCGTATCTCCATGCAATTGCGAAGGTAAGCAGCAATCTTACGACGAAAAATATTGCTGGAACAGTCCGCAATCAACGGTTAGCCTAAAGTGATGGTGGGAAAGCGCATCCTCAGCCTGGACACGTCCGTTATCAACCAACTGACGGACGAGCCGCACGGCGCATTGGTCGCCAGAATCAGGGCCGGTTACTACGCCCGCGTGCCGTTCCTCGCGGCGTCGGAAATCATCGCGTGCCGGGACTCTGCCCGGCGCAAGCTCCTTATCGGTACGTGCAACAAACTTACGCGCTCCGGCGAAATCGTAACGGCCCACCACGACATCCTCCGTGTTTTTGTGCGGCGATACGAGCATGGCCTGCCGATCTCGCCCGCTAAGTCTTTGCATCTTCGATTTCTCGAGGCGGAAGACGGGCTACGCCGTGACGATTTTGACGACATCACGGATCAGGAGCGGCAGGAGAACTACAATAACGGCGAGATATTCAAAGGCGTCTACGCGAACGTGAAGCCGCTGTTCGACCGGCTGCGCGCCGAAGGCCAGCCAATGCCGCGCTCGGCTGGACAGCTTCTCGCTGCCCTAGATCAAGGCGAAACATTGCGGGATATGATGCGCGGCCTCTACGAGCGCGCAGCTATCAAGCGCGCCGACGACGCGGCCATTCGGGCCTTCTCCGATGGCTGCGAGCCGTTCCGAGCGTTGATTGCCGCGTTAGTGGTCGCTCAGTTCGACCGTTGCGTCAAGGAAGACGGCCAGCCGTCCATGAAGACCGGGCGCAACGATACGTTCATGGCGACGTACCTACCGCTATGCGACGAGTTCGTTACGGATGATGGCGGGCAGCTAGCGTGTTTCCGTGAGGTCGTCTCGCTGGCCGGTCTGAATGTCGATGTGCGATCTTATCAGGACTTCAGGAAGACCCTTCTGCTCGCTGCCTGATTATGCGGTATCCAGACCATTTCACGCATCGCGAGCTGGGTTTAAGAAGCTCGTGGTAGTAGGGCAGTTCCATCCTGACGGGCACGGCACCTTTGGTACAATTTCCGCCCCTGAATAGAACTGCCTGTTCATAAGACGGCAGGCTGCCGTGGTTTCGGACACGTTAAATGACTGCCGGTCCAAAAGCTGTACCTTGCGGACCACCCGCGACGACCAAACCCGCCCCTTTAAAATCATGCTTGTACGGTTGGGCAGGAATGAAAGCCTGAACTTTTGCCGCACCGTGGGAAAAAGTCCAGGGTTAAGGAAGGGCGTTCTAGCCTGTGCCGGAGAGGTTGGGATTCGTCGCCTTAACCACCCACATCACTACACCAAATTCAGCGAACCGAGTCAACATTCGCAAAAGGTCGGATGCGGTTTGCGATAAATCAAGGGTTCACGGCGGCACGGCTTGGAACGTCTGGATAGAAATAGGCCATGCAGGTATGGCAAAGGCCGTGGGAAACCCTTCCCGGCTGCTCGATCAGAAAGCGCGGAATCCAATCCCACGTTTCGTGTTCCCTGGAGCAGATCCTTCGGGTACGGCGGCAATGGCAGCACATCGTCAGGATCCCATGCTCGTTCACATAGACGAGGCGATCGCTTGCCGACGGGCTTTTCCGTCTATGAGATTCTTCAAACCGCATCGAATTCTCGACCAGAATGTACCCTGCGGACAAGGGAAGAACGCGCATGTGAAAAAGCCGGAAAAGCTCCGGCGACGAGCACTCGAAATCATGTTCCCAGATATTGCCGGTCGCGCGTGCTTCGGCGAAGGCATCTGCGTAAAACTTCTTCAAGGGACCGGGGATCGCATCCAAAAAGACCGTTCCCAGAACCTCCGAGCGGTTGATGCCCTTGCCATAATTCTCGGCCGCAAATTTGTCCCACGCACGGTTGCAGTAAACAATGCGAAGATCTGGCCGCAGGATATAAATTACCGCAGGTTCTGTTTCCAGACGAGCGTAAGAAAGCCCTGCGGCAACGAGGATTGATTCTAGATTGAAATCCGTAAACATGGCCTCCCCATATCGGCGAATCGCCCTGAAAATTCCATTCGGCCGGTCTGGTCTATCGAAATGATTCAAAGCCATGGAGTACAGAACCCGTCTGGAAGAAACCGATTGGGCTTCAGGTTCTAACCTTCAACATCCGCATCCTTTCCCTTCTCTTGAACGCAGTACTGATTGGGCCAACACTCGTTGAAAAGCGCTACTAGCCGCTGCGCCTCTTCTAATTCAACATAGGAACGTACGGGCAAAAGGTCGCCGTTTTCCAGTTTGCGGAAGACGCTATACATGGCCCATTTTTAATTGGAACCCGTAAACATAGCCTGTAATGGGCTAATTCCCCTGAAAAATCCATTCAGGCGTGCGATCGATGAACTGGAAACCGTATCTCTGCCAGGGTGTGTTGGGGGACTCCCTGCGGACGACCTGCGCAACGCCCGCATATCTCGCCCGCTTGCCCGGCAGGAAGACTTCGACCTTCGCCCCTTTGATGAGCGACGTTGTACACCGGCACAGAAATCCAGTAAGACTCGCATCCTCCGTCGCTGTCGCTTCCTCAAATTGTTTACCGTCGGCATCGGTGCCGCGCAGCTTCAGCACGACCTTCATCCGCACGCGAGGGTGCCGCCGGCGTTCCGGTGCTTTCTTTTGGCAGGCAGTGTCCAAGGCGGTCTTCAACGCGGCAAAGTCCACAGGTTTCTGGAAATAGCCCTTGGCCCCCAGTTTTTCGCACTGCTCCCGATACTTTTCACCTTCTCCGGTGACGACGAACACCGGGATTGACGATGTGTAGCTCAAGGAGTGGATGTTCTGGCAGAGTTCGAACCCTGAGAAATGCGGCATCATCAAATCCATCACTATCGCGTCAGGTTTGTATTCGAGGGCCAGCGCAATGGCTTCCTTTGGTTCGCTGGTTTCAATAACTTCGTACGCATCGGCTAAGCGCGTACGAAAAAGGTTGAGCATCGCCTCGTTATCGTCGACAACCAGGATTTTCTGCATTTCAACAACTCCTTTTCTAGTCGATGCCTGCTTTACTCAAATCCCTCTTGACGCTGGTGAAGCGGCTCTGCAGCGCCAGCCCGATTGTCCGAGACAGATCCTGCCGCGTAAATGGCTTCATTAGTAAGAAGCTGCCAGGCTCCAGGGGCCATTGCTCTTTGTAGGTATGGCCCGTATAGCCTGACATGTAGACCACGGCTGTCTCCGGGCGCTCCCGGATGATTTCCTGAGCCAGGGCTTTGCCGCCCATCCCCGGCATGATGACGTCGGTTAACAGAAGCTCAACAGCGCCGCGATGCTCGCGGCTAATGGCGAGGGCTTCCTCTCCATCGTTTGCTTCAAGCACGGTGTACCCATAGGCCTGCAATATATTGCGAACCAAAGTCCGCATGGCTGGTTCGTCTTCGGCGATCAATATTGTTTCACTGCCGGAGCGCACGTGCATCGGATCCGGCTCCGCCGTTTTTGTCGCTGAAACCTCGCAGGTCAGGGGCAGATAAATGTTGAAGGTCGTTCCCTCGCCCGGGGAACTATCAATATGGATGTGACCGCCGCTTTGCTTCACAACACCATAGACTGTTGACAGGCCGAGCCCGGTGCCCTTGCCTTTTTCCTTGGTGGTGAAAAACGGCTCGAAAGCCCTCGCTTTGGTGGCTGCGTCCATTCCCACTCCCGTATCCGTCACGGTCAGGCAGGCGTAGGACCCGGGGTTATTCGGGTAGTGATTCTGCAGCAGCGCGGCGTCGAGATCGACCCTTTTCGTTTGAATGGTGAGCTTGCCCCCGTTGGGCATGGCATCCCGGGCGTTCACGGCAAGATTAACGAGAACCTGCTCAATCTGACTGTGGTCCGCTTTCACGTGCCCGAGAAGGGGATCCAGTTTCGTTCCCAGCTGAATGTCTTCTCCAATCACGCGCCGCAGCAATTGGTCGATGTCGCAGACAATCGCGTTAATATCAAGGACCTTTGGGTCCAGCACTTGCTGACGGCTGAAGGCCAACAGTTGGCGGGTGAGCGCGGCCGCCCTTTTTCCCGCCTTCACAATTTCATCGACGCTGCTGCGAAGCTTATTACCCCCCTCCAGTTCCTCCTGGAGGTATTCGGCATATCCGATCATGACGCCAAGAAGATTGTTGAAATCGTGCGCGATTCCTCCGGAGAGCCGGCCTACCGCTTCCATTTTCTGCGACTGCATGAATTGCTCTTCCAGCAGCCTTCGCTCGGTGATATCACGGTTTATGCTGACAACTTTTGTGACTTCTCCCTCTTCATTTCGAATAATGCTTCGCGTCGATTCGAGGAAGCGCCAGGACCCGTTCTTATGCCGCATCCGATACACAATCCTGCCCCCGGTTCCATTTGAGCGAGCTTGTTCAAGCGCATTCCGAACCAATTCGTGATCGTCTGGATGAATTTGTTCAAAGGGCGATGTTCCCTTGAGTTCCTCGGGGCTGTAGCCAAGGACGGTTTGATAGGATGGGCTGTTGTAAATTCGCTTTCCGTGCGGGTCCACAACGGCTATCAAGTCCCCCGCATTCTCAGTGATCAGCTGGAAAAGCTCCTCGCTTTCCCGCAATTTCTCCCGGATTTTGCCCCGTTCAATCGCATGTCGCAATGCGCGGGCCAGAGTGTCGCTTGGTAATTTTTCTTTGCCGATAAAATCCTGCGCGCCCACGCCCACCGCTTGGGCGGCCAGTTCATCGTCATCGCGTCCGGTCAGTACGATGGTCGGGAGTGTAGGGAACTGGGACAGCACGGCCTTAACCGTGTCGATTCCTTGGCTGTCGGGCAGCCCAAGATCAAGCAGGAGTGCGTCGTACTTGCTGCGCCGAATAAGTGCAATCCCTGTGGAAAGCCGATCTGTATGTTCTACCGTGAACACGTCCCCGACGGCTGAACGGAGCATAATCTGCAGGAGACGGGCATCGCCGGGATTGTCTTCGATGAGTAGAATCCGGAATGACAAAGGGAACTCCAATCTTGCTCGCTGTAAATCGCCAAAACCTTCCGTCGGTTAATCCAATCCTGATGAATCAAACGCTTTGTATTGTCATTGGCGTTTGCGCTCGCCCGCTTTCACAGGCAGCGTAAAATAAAAGGTGCATCCTTTATTGGGCGCTGACTCCATCCAAATCCTTCCGGCGTGTCGTTCTACGATCTTTTTGCAGAGGGCGAGGCCGATTCCCGTACCTGGGTATTCGGAGCGTGTGTGAAGCCGGTGGAAAAGCTGGAACAAACGCCCTCCTTGATCTAGAGGAATTCCAATTCCGTTGTCCTCGATGGAAAATAACCACTCGCTGCCGTTGCGGGACGCCGATATGCGAATTCGCGGGGAAACTCCAGGTTCGTGGAACTTCATCGCGTTACTCAGTAGGTTCTGAAACAATTGCCCGATCTGTGTGGAATCTGCCGTTACAATAGGAAGCGGATCGCTTGTGATCGTCGCTCCGCTTTCGGAAATAATTTGCTTTAGGTTGTTCTGCACAAATTCCAGTACGTCATCGCAACGGGTTTCCTGAAACGTGCCACGCCGCTTGTCAATGCGTGAGTACGCCAAGAGTGCATCGACGAGAGACTGCATCCGATGAACTCCGTCGACGACGAATCCGATGAACTCGTTGGCATCGGCGTCCAATTTCCCGCTATAACGCTGGCCTAATAATTGCGTGTAGCTGGCGATCATTCGCAGAGGTTCCTGCAGGTCGTGGGAGGCGATGTAAGCGAACTGTTCGAGTTCAGAGTTCGATCGTTCCAACTCCGTCGTATGGATTTCAGCTTTCTCTCTGGCACTTTCCCGTTGTGTGACGTCCTCGAGTTCCACGAAAAGCGCCGCCGGCTCCTGATTGTGCCCATCGATGCGCCTGGCATTGACTAAGAACATTCGAGATCCGAGACCCGGAGTTTTCAGTTCAGCAGCCACGTTTTCGAGTGGCTTATTCTCACAGAGAACTCTTTCGAAATGATGGAGGAGACGCGTCTCATCCCAGCCGGGCACATCGAGTCCATCGATGAAGCGCCCGTCCAGACAGTCCGCCTTCAGCTGAAAGGCTTCGTAGAACGCGCCATTGGCGATTCTCACTCGCAAACCTAAATCGAGAAGCATCGCCGGCTTTCGTGCCGTGCGGAAGACTGCCTCGGCCAAGGCTTGGATGGAGGTCAGCTCTCCGGCCACGCCTGCAGGCGTCGACTGGCTCACCTTATCCCCTGTGTTTCCACGAGCGAGTTCTCCTATGCAACCGCCAGATTACTGAGTACTTTCAATAACTGATTAAAATGGCAGGCGCGGCCGAGCCTCTCACCGCTGAGCCGCGCCCACCACCGTAACAGGACGGCGCTTTAGCCCTCGCCTGACCCGCTACAACCGTGGAGTCCGAAGGCGATATTGCGGGGTTCGTAAACCGCCGGCCCGCCTAGCCCTTCGGAGTCGATTTCGATCAACATGGAAATTCCAATAGCTACGTTCTGCCGCGAAGTCGCTCTTTCCTGCATCTCACCTGCCTCTACGACAGCACCTCTTGTTGCATTTTTTCTTGCCCCTCGCCCTTTGCGTCGATGAATTGGACGGTAAAACAGGAATCGCCGGAGCCAGCCTCTTCAGCTTTGGACGCTCGCGCACGACCAAGATAGAGTTCTCCTCCGTTGCAAAGAAACACATCCACTACTGCCCCTTTCGGAACCGACGCGTGGCAACCACAAAGGAAGCCACCAGGGCTCACACTTTGGGTGGTGGCGCGCACTTCAAAGTAGTCCCCGCCTTCCGATCTTCCCTTTAGCTTTAGGATCGCCTTGTAAGAGACCGCTTCCGTCCGTTGCTTGGAACCGTTGGCAGGAAGAGCGAGCGCCAGCGCGCTTTTCAGCCTAGCGAAGTCGATTGGCTTCTCGAAATATCTCGACGCCCCCAGGCTCTGGCAGAAGGCCTTGTTTCTCGTATCTTGGCCGCTGACCACGAAAATTGGAATCTGCTGGGTCATCTGAAGGGTAGAAAGCATGCGGCAGAGCTCGAATCCCGAGAGCCCCGGCATGGAGAGATCCATCAGGATCACGTCAGGTCTGTTTAAGAGCGCCATCAGAAACGCTTTCTCGGGATCGCCGGTATCGATGATCTCGTAAGAGTCCTGCAAGCGGGTCCGAAAAACTTTACGAATCCCCTCATCGTCATCCACGATTAGCAGTCGCCTCATGATCTCGCTCTTCTCGCCCCTCGTTTTTGCCGAATCTCTCTATTCTTTTTCATCCGAAGGCGGCGTTCAGGCTAAGCGGTCTTTAATTGCTCCAAAGCGTGCCCGCCCGCAGCATCGAGAACTTTCGCGCGCTTCTGTTCGTACATTTTGCTGTCGGCTTGTGCGAGCAATTCCTCTAGCGTCGGAAATGGTTCGCTATGGCAATGAACAATGCCGGCGCTGAAAGAAATCTTGTACTCACGTTCAGGAGAGTTCATCAAATCCTGCTCACGGACGAGCCGCTTCAAGATCGTCTGAATCGACAGCTCATCCGAGTCTGTGATTAGGACTGCGAATTCGTCTCCGCCCAGCCGCCCCACGATGTCCGACTGGCGGAAGCACCGGCGCAGTATTCTGGAAGCGTCCATCAGCGCCCGGTTTCCCTCCGAATGGCCGAACTTGTCGTTAATTTGCTTGAAGCCGTCCAGATCGAAGGCTGCGGTCGAAAAGCTCCTCCCGCCCCTTCGCGCGATTTTCAGGTGTTGGTCACCTAGATGCAGGAAACCGCGGCGCGTATAGAGACCCGTCAGATCGTCGAGAAGAGCCAGCCCATGCACCGTCGATTGCAGCCTGTGCCGGGCAATCGCGTGCCGCAGGGCCCGCAAGAGCGCCGCTGAGTTGAACATTCCTTTCACGAGGAAGTCTTGTACCCCCTCCGACAGCGACTGATAGGCGAGCAATTCGTGATTCAAGCTCGACAAAATAATAATGGGAATATTCGGGGCATAGAGCAGAGCCTCCCGGGATGTATTCAGTCCCCGGGAGTCGGGCAGCATCAGATCGAGCAGGAGGGCGTCAAAATTCTTGGTCCTCAGCTTATCCAGACCTGCCGCAAGCCGGTCCGCGTGCTCCAGCACATATTGATCTGTCCCGCCTTCCGTGAGCATTTCCTGAATCAGCCGGGCATCGCCGGGATTGTCTTCGATAAGAAGGATATCGAATCGCATCGGGTGATCCTCCGTTACGCAGCTGGTAATTTCACGATCGTCATCCAGAAATCCTCGATCGCTCGGACAACCGTGACAAACTGTTGCAGGTCGATCGGCTTGGTCACGTAACAGTTCGCGTGCAGGTTATAGCTCTTGACGATGTCCTGTTCTTCCGCGGAACTTGTTACCACCACAACCGGAATGCGTTTCAGTTTTGGGTCGTTCTTGATTTCCAGGAGCACTTCTCGCCCGTCTTTGCGCGGCAGATTCAAGTCCAGCAGAATCAGGTCGGGGCGCGTGGCGTCTTTATAAGGCGGTTCTTGGCGCAGAAACTTTAGCGCTTCCACCCCATCGATTACCGAATTGAGATGGTTGCGCACCTTGGCGTCGGCCAGGGCTTCCTTCGTAAGTCGCAAATCACCCGGATTGTCCTCGACCAGCAGGATTTCAATGGGGCGAACTAGTTCGTTCAAAGCCAGTCTCCTTTCTCGGCGGTAGTTGGGAAATCGTGAAATAAAATATGGCGCCTTGTCCGGCCTTTGATTCCACCCAGATGCGTCCGCCATGCCGCTCCACGATCTTCTTGCAAATCGCAAGTCCAATTCCGGTTCCCGGATAGATGTCTCGGGGATGCAAGCGCTGGAACACCTCGAATATGCGCTTGGACTCGTCGGCTTTCATGCCGATGCCATTGTCTGCAACGCTGAACAGCCATTGTTTTTTATACTTACGGCCCCATATCCGAATCCGCAGGGGCCGCTCGCTTCGGAACTTCAGAGAGTTGCCGATAAGGTTGTGGAAGAGTTGGCTTATCTGCCTTGCGTCGGCGGTTATGACAGGTAGAGGACCATGCGCGATATCCGCACCGGCCTCTTCGACGGCCGCTGTCAGGTTGGCTAGCACGCCCTGCAGGACTCCTTCGCAATCGACCGGGGTGTAAATCAGGTCCCGTCGTCCGACCCGGGAATACACCAGGAGGTCGTTGATCATGGCTTGCATCCTGTGTACCCCGTCCACCGCAAAGCCGATGAATTCCTTCGCGTCGCTGTCCAGCTTGTCGCCATAGCGTTTGGCCAACAACTCCGAAAAACTGGCCACCATTCGCAGGGGTTCCTGCAAATCGTGCGACGCCACATAAGCGAACTGGTCGAGCTCCGCGCTCGATCTCTGCGCTTCCGCCATCAGCCGCGCGAGCAGTTCCTGCGCCTGCGTCCGCTCCGTAACATCCTCCAGTGCCAGCAGGACGCTTCGGAGCTTAGGATCGGCGTCGTCGGTTCGCCGCGCATTCAGCAGGATATTGCGGCGTCCGCGGCCCCCTATTTCAAATTCAATGGGCAGGGCCTTGCAGCCGCTTTTGACGGGGAGAGTGCTGTCCAAAAGTTGCCGGAGTTCGGGACGATCCCATCGGCGCTGATCGATCTGATAAATCGGTTGGTTCTCGATGGATTCCGGAACGAGATGAAATGTGCTATAGAACGCAGCGTTCGCTTTCTGCACGCAAAGCGAAGAATCCAGAACCAGCAGCGGCTCGCGGATCGTATCGAAAACGCTCTCGGCAACGAAGGTCTTGGGTAGTTCTCTCCTCAGTTCCCGGTTCACTCTGTTGGTGGTGCTCCCTGCTTGTGGCGCCATTATTATTTTCCTTTGGCCTCGATGATTGCCTTGGAGGACGCCACTTCGACGCTTGACTTAAAATTGGCCCCCGACGGGCCCAGGTACCTGTGATTTCTTGCAGTTGAACACGAGTTGTCGAAGACAGTCCGGGCGAAATCCGCAATGTACCGAAATCGTGCGTATACGAGTGCCCCGGACAATCGAAGAGGTGCAAGCGGGAAGGTGCATGTAATTACCGCGTGGCCCAACGCGTTCGACTGCCGGTTCACGATGACTCCTATGCCCCGGAGATATAACGACTTGTCTCCGGCGCAGGCGACAAACGGGGCCCATTTGCTGACAATCGTCGGTCAAGACGGAATTTACTTAACGCTGGCAAATAGCCATCTGCGTTAACGTGTGACCTGCGTCACACTACGGCTCTTAGTGACATAGTGTCAACTGGTGTCAGTGTGAAACTTGCGTAATCGGTTACTGGCTCGTGCTTCGCCCACAGGAAACCATTGGGGCTTTGGAATCTGAATGGCCCGCAACATCTTGGTGCCGGTGTATGGCCCGGATAACTAACTTCTGTGATCGAACCATTGCTGACCGTCCGTTTCCGCACCTGTACCGGGATGCGAGATACAACCCGTTGACTACGCCTCGTGTTCAAAGAAACTGTCGGGGGCGTATTGGGAGAGTCGGCCATTAGCATTCAATCTTCCGGGAGTCTTGGCACCGGCACGGGATCAGGAAGCACTGGTTCTCGCAGTCAAGAATGAAGTAACCGGCGGGAAACATTTGCGTTAGTTGGTCTATACGGATCTTCGCTTCTTCAAGACTTGTAGCGGTCTCAACCCACGTCGGGTCTTTAAAAGAGGATTTTTGAAATATTTCATAGCGTTGCTTTTGCATTTGGTCACCTCACTCCATCTTGCGGTTCAAACCAATATTGCTTCGGCAAGAATAAAGTGGGAAAAGCTAGAGGGTATATCAGGGGAAGCCCTTAAGGGTCACCTTGTGGTTAACCATCTATGGGACGTGAACAATTGAGGCGAAAACCCCAATATCGATCCAGTTCAGGTAGGTTGGCGGTCGAGCGCGGTCTCACATGTCTGACAGACCGAGTATTTTGTTTCTGATTGCGTAATGCAGCAACTCCGTGTTCGTATGCAAGCCAAGTTTGAGCATGATTCGTGCCCTGTGTGCTTCGATCGTCTTGACACTTATGCCCAAAAGTGCAGCGGTTTCCTTGTTGCCCTTCCCGTCCGCAAGCAACTTGACAACTTCACGTTCTCTTGGGGTCAGGGTAACCGCGCACACTTTAGCATTCTCTTCACTTTCCGACCTCGTCGCTAAAACCTCCGGCACGCCTTCCAGCGAGAGAAAAGGTTCTTGCTTTGACAACCCCTTGACGGAATGCGGATGTAAGTTGGGCCGAATGTCTGCAATCTGCGGCGGACATCCGTCCGCAATCTGGCGCAATAGCGCACCTGAATCTTGTGCAGCCAAAAAGAGATTCCGAATCACCTTTTCAGTTGCGCCACGAATCGAGTGTTGTAGGTTCTTTTGTTCGGTGACTTCTACAACGAGCGCGCCGACTTGCTTCACCCTGCCAGCCGCATCTTTGATTGGGAAGTAATTCTCAATCCAGTAGCCGACTTCGTTTCTCTTTGCCAATTTAGCACAGACCTCAAGATTCGACACCTCCTGACCACTGGAGAACACGTGTCTGAACGGGCGCTCCAGCGCGATAGCAGCCCTTCCGAGAACGTCACAGATTGTTTTGCCAAGATGTGCTTCGGGTAAAACGCCGTTCATGGCAGCAAGAGCTTTGTTAACAGCTCGGAACCGCAGCTGTTTATCGCAGATAGCAAGGCCAACGAGTGACGTGTTAAAAAGCGCGCTTAATACCTCTTGCGGTTCACTGAGAACCGTAGAGTCAGCGAACGGTCCTACAGCTTTTGCAGTCTTCACGTCGATTCCTCTCAAAATCTGGACAAACATCATTTCAGTTGCAGCAGCCCGTGGGATTGAGGATTTCCAGGCTGCCGCCGTGGCGCTTCAGAGTGACAAACGATTGCACCAGATCAGTGATTCCCGAGCTATCCACCTGAGTGACTCCCGCGAGACTGACGAGAACATCGCACGGGTGCTTCCGGCAAGCTTGCGCAGCTCAGCCCTGAATGAGTCGCTATTGTCACCGATCACGACGCCGAAGTCCAAATTAGACAGAAGTGGGGTAAGACTGTTGTTCTCATCCTCACACCTGCTTCCTGCCGACGGTCGTACGGTAACCTACGGTAAGACGAAAAGACAATGGCAGCGCTTTTCGCAAGTTCCAATCACGTGCCAGTTAATCTTGCAGCGTCCTCCAATCTGTAAACTCGATAGCCTGGTAGCTAAATGGGGGAGAGTTGGTGGATCGAATTCCGGCTCAAGCGGAAGGATTGACTACGGTGCTTTTCCGACCCACCAAAGAACCCTGCCCACAATTTTCCATTTCTCGTTTTTGTGGCCGAGTGTAACGGACTCGTATTGAGGGTTTTCAGGCTGCAAAGTCTCAGTTTGCCCGTAGCGTTTAAACCGCGACACCGTAAGACCTTTATCCTTTTCCCACGCAATAACAATTTTCCCGTCCAGATTTGCCCTGTTGGTCTGGGAAGAGTCGACAGCCACAATGTATGAATCGCAAATGGTAGGGGCCATCGAGTGTCCGCGGACTCGCAGGCAGCTGGTGCAAGAAGGGTTAGGGCACCATTCGATAGGCGCTGCAATCATGCTATCGATGACAGCGTCTTGAAGGGACGGCGTGTCATCGCCCTTCTCTCCATGCGACGCAGCTACGATCTCGAGTAAGGGAATCGCCACGAGCCGCAGCTTTTCCTTCAATTTTCGGTTGCCGCTACCCGCGCTTACAATCTCAAAGTCACGGGTGTGCGATTGCCGGAGCCGTCTCTGAAGGCCTGGCAACACCCTCATCACGTCCTCGCTGCGCAGACCGGCACGTCCCCAGAAGTACCAGCACAGAGGGTCCCCGGCAAGATTCCCGATTTCGATGTAGGTATGAGAAGGGGGTTCCTGCGTTCCGCGTTCCCAGCGCGATACCGCCATCGCCGAACATCGGAGTTTATGGCCGAACGCGGTCTGGCTCAGCCGAAGCTCTTCACGCAGCTCAAGAATTTTGGCCGCCCACTGAGGCCTGGGGGCACTTGAAAGCCTGACTCGCCGTTTTCGCACTTCGTCTCTTCTCAGCCTACACCGCGGCTCTTGATTGTCACGGACAATGTTGCTTAGTATTATAAGCGCGGCACGGTTTTTTTGTTGAATCTACGTGGAGGAGAATGTCCGTAAACCCTTTACCCTGCACACCGCCGCTTGCTATTAGAAGCATCACACTTGGGAAATGCCGGTTTCCCTCTTCCTAACAGCGTAGAACCTCAGGGGAGCCGGCGTGCCTCCAACCATGAGGTGTGCTAGGGCGCGTACCGTAAATTCGGCATGCAGGCTGGGAGTTACCAAATCTCTATTGACATTCAGAAAGGGGGCCGGATAATTGTGGCATCCCTTCCGTCGCGTGTGTATGTCGCATGCATCCCAGCGATGAGCGCGTTTTTCAATTACGGCAAATGTAGATTGCGGCTACTGTTCGTGGGCCCCGGTTCGGCGTGGTACCTGCTCCTGTTTCTGGAAGAAGCTTTCGCTTCTTTCCCACGCAAGACCTAGATAGCGGGTCCGCCGTGCGTTTGATTGGTCGGTCCGCGTGATTCATATGAATTTCTTACATACGGAGTGTGAACCGTGCCTCTTCTGACCGCCTTGCGCAAAGTGGGCAACCAGTGGTCTTTGTTGGTCTTGAATGAGCTGATGAAAGGTCCTCGCCGGTTCAGCGAGCTTCAGGCCGCCGTGCCGCAAATCTCCGGAAAGTCTCTCTCGCGGGTGCTTTCGAAACTTCAGAAGGAAGGCCTGATTCGGCGGAAGGTGACGTCGACTCGGCCGCCCCAGGTTATCTATTCCCTGATCCGTAAAGACCCTGCCTTGCGCAAAGCGATCGATGCGCTTTCCAGATGGGGGAAGAATCAGAAAAGCAAGGAGTTCTAGCACAGGAACCGCTCTTCATTGTCAACCGGCCACTAAGTGCCATAATGTCTTAACAGGTACGTACTCCCTTCTTTACTTCGAATTCGTAATGATAAAATCTGCTCCGTATAAAGACTCATGAGTGATCGTAAGTAGAGTTGCGAACCTGCCTATTACTAAAGAAATGCGCAGAAGGAACAAGCGACAGGACTCTGCTGCAGTACGACCCTGCCCCCTCATGATTGCACTTCGCAAATTGGGGGCGCGATGGACACTTTTGGTATTGCGCTCCCTGATCGACGGATCCCGCCGTTTTTGCGAAATTCGGAAGGACACCCCGCAAATTCCAGCCAAGTCGCTCGCTCGTGTGTTGTCGAACCTGGAAAGAGAGGGCTTGATTCGGCGCCGGGTAAGTTCGACGCGGCCTCCGCAAGTCTCTTATTCCCTTATCGACGACGACCCGCTCTTGACCGAAGTGATCGATGCTCTGTTCCGATGGGGCAGCAAACAAGCGCTGGGAAGAAGATCTCCCATCCTGCGAGCGAAATAGTTCGCCTTCGGTCTTCTGCAATTTAAGAGTGCTCGATCTATGCCAAGTCCTTCTGCGTCAGCCCCGTGGCTTTCCGCATAGTACTCCCGCTCGAAAAGGTCAATACAGCCGGAAGGACAGCACGCTGAGGAATCATTTCACTGTCTCTGCGTCAAGCCATATAACAACCTTCGCGGGGATTAGCGCTTTGGGGCGTTTCCCTTGACCGCGCAGCGGGCTTCGCTGGGGAGTTCGTGCGAGCCTCGTTGAATCGCTCGGCCAAGTATCGGCAACGCGTTCGCAGTCGCTCCAAACCCAAATTAGCACGCTTTAACCGCGTAACAATCGGGCGCACGGGTGTGTCCGTATGGGCCCGTTCTCAAACTGAGGAGACTCATGAAAAAGCTGAGGCGAGCGAACGGCGGGATGCTATTTGGGGCCCTTCTACTCTCGATTCTTTTCTTGTGGTGTCCGAGTGCCGGGGCGACGAATAATCCGGTTCCCTTTATCACGAGGATTTCGCCGGTTTCCGCGACGCCAGGTGGGTCCTCGTTCACCCTGACCGTGAACGGCGTGAACTTCGTTGGGGCCTCAACTGTGAACTGGGGCAGCACCGCCCTCAGCACCACGTATGTCTCAGCCCAGCAACTGACCGCGACAGTGACTTCCACGTTGATCGCCAGCGGCGGCACCGGCTGGATTACCGTTTCCAGTCCCGATGTTGCTACGTCGAATGTCGTTTACCTGCCGGTGATCGGCGCTACCTCCGCGATCACGGGGATCACGCGGACCGCCACCGTGGGGTCTTCACCGGACCGGCAGGCAATGGGCGACTTCAACGGCGACGGCATCCTGGACTTGGCTGTCGGCAACATCGGCAGCGGCACGGTCTCCATTCTCCTCGGAAACGGCGACGGAACATTCCAATCCCAGCAGACGTACAACACCGGCACGAGCACTTTTGGAATTGCCGTAGGCGACGTGAACGGTGACGGCAAACTTGATCTGGTCGTTGGAAACGACGGATACACGAGCAATTCGATCGCAGTTCTCCTGGGCAACGGCGATGGCACGTTTCAAGCGGCACAACATGTCACGGGAGCCCAGGCCTCTCCCCTTCAACCATTGCTGGCTGACGTAAACGGTGACGGCAAATTGGATATCGTTTCCACAACATATGGCGGCTCATCCACCTTCGTTTACCTGGGAAACGGCGACGGAACATTCCAATCGCCAACCACAACTGCGAACAGCCTTTCTGGCGTTTACGCGCTGGTTGCCGGCGATTTTAACCACGACGGTAAAATTGACCTGCTTTTAGGCGGTGGCGGCACCGGAGGTAACGTCGACGTCCTGCTAGGCAACGGCGACGGCACGTTTCAGTCTCCGGTGACCTATGCGTCTGGCAATAGCTCTACCTGGGCGCTGGTCCTCGGCGACTTTAATGGGGATGGTAATCTTGACCTGGTGACGTCTGCCGAGGGAAGCGGAGCCATCAAGATCCTGCTGGGCAATTCCAACGGAACGTTCCAGACGGCACAAACCGTCGCCAGCAGCGGCGGATATTACGGGGGAACAGCCGGTGATCTCAATGGCGACGGCAACCTCGATCTCGTAACCGTCACCGGAGGCAATGTTTATGCCTATTTCGGAAACGGAGACGGAACCTTTCAGCCCCCACAGACGATAGGGAGCGTGGGAGGAACAACCTTTGGCGTCGTCCTGGGCAATTTTGTTACTTCAGGTGGCTTGGCCGTGGCCTCGTCTGCTGGGACGACGCTGACTGTTTTTCTTCAGACGGTAGCAATTTCCCCGTCGAGCCTGAATTTCGGAAGCCTCGGTGTGGGCTCGACTTCGTCTGCACAGAACTTCACCGTGACAAATGACACCTCCAACAGCGTGACGATTTCCGGCATTTCCTTTACGGGAACCAATGCAGCAGATTTCTCGCAAACCAATACGTGCAGCTCGGCCCTGACTACCGGCGGCACTTGTACCGTGAGTGTCACCTTCACTCCCGGCGCCACGGGTTCTCGAACCGCCACGCTCAGCATCACCGACAGCGCACCAGGCAGTCCGCATACGGCGGCCCTTAGTGGCACCGGAACAGCCGCGCCAATCGTCCAGCTTTCTTCTTCGTTGCTCGCGTTCGGCAATCAGAACGATGGCAGCACGAGCAGTTCGCAGTCTGTCACCGTCACGAACAACGGGAATGCCTCGCTTACCAGCATCGTGATCAGCTTTACGGGTACCAACAGCAGCGAATTCGGGCAGACGAACAACTGCGGGAGCACGCTTGCGCAAAGTGCCAGCTGCTCGATCAGCGTTACGTTCTCGCCGTCGACCGCGGGATCCAAGTCCGCGACCGTGCAAATTGCTGACAACGCCGGCAACAGCCCCCAGTCGATCAGCTTGACCGGCACTGGCGTGGCCCTTGCACCCGTGGTGAGCCTTTCCGGCAACAGCATCAGTTTCGGCAATCAAAGCCTGGGCACCAGCAGCTCTCAGCAATCCATCACGCTAACCAATACCGGCAACGCGTCCCTCTCTGGCATTTCAATCGGGCTGACGGGCTCTAATGCCGCAGACTTCTCCAAAACCACCACCTGCGGCAGTACTCTTGCCGCCACAGCAAACTGTTCGATCGGGGTGACCTTCTCGCCCTCCAGCACCGGCGCAAGAAGCGCTTCGGTGAGCATCTCCGACAACGCATCCAACAGCCCCCAATCGGTGACGCTTACGGGCACTGGCACTCAGACGCCCAGCTCGCTGAGTTACACTCAGGCTGCGCCCTCTCCGCTCGTTGCTGGATCGGCCATTGGAACCATCACCGTGGGCGTTTACGATTCCAATTCGGCGCTCGTAACCGGTTCGACGGCGAGTGTTCAGGTCACAATCACCGGCCCGAACTCCTTCACGAGCAGCCAGACGCAATCTGCCGTGTCGGGTGCTGCGGCGTTTAACTTCAGCAGCGCCCATCTCAATACCGACGGCGTCTACACAATCACTGCAACGAGCAGCGGCCTTACTCCGGCAGTGAGCACGACTACCGTTACGGCGTTGCTCTCTTCCGAGCGGATGGCCGTTTCGGGCTTCCCCTCTCCTGATTACGCCAACGTGGTTCATTCCGTCACGGTAACGATCGAGGACAGCTACGGCAACGTCATCACGAATTACACCGGGACGGTGACCATTTCGACCTCCGATTCCTCGGCGGTGTTTAGCCCGTCTTACACCTTTACGACCGCCGATATGGGAACCCATAACTTCGGGTTAAATCTGGTCACGGTAGGAACTCAAAGCATCAGCGCCACCGACGGCACTTTGAGCGGCAGTCAAACGGGGATCGTGGTAGGTCCGCGCCCACAGTTTGTGGTGACTTCGCTCACCGACGACGCCGGTTCGGCCGCTTGCGACGGGAACGAGGCGTGCTCGATACGCAGCGCCATCAACCAATCCAACGGCCTGGGTGCGGGCGACATCACTGTTGACACGACCCAGCTCACAGGCAGCGCGCCCTGGACCACCAATCTGACCAATGGCGTCCTGGAGCTCAGTTCTAACATAACGATCACCGGACCAGGCTCCGATAAGTTCAACGTCTCCGGGAACAATTCATCGGGTGTCTTCCAGGTGGACTCGAGTTCCGTCGCTACCATCAGCTCGCTGACGGTTACGAACGGGAATTCGAGCACGAACGGCGGCGGAATCTCGAATGCCGGCGGGCTCACCATGTCAGACATCGTCGTCAGCAACAACGCCGCCGCCCAAAACGGCGGCGGCATTTACAACACCAGCGGCGTGGCTATCAATTTCTCCACAGTTTCCGGAAACACAGCCGGCGGAAATGGCGGAGGAATCGAAACCTCGAACGACTTCACCCTGTACGACAGCACCGTGTCCGGAAACACAGCCACCGGCAACGGAGGCGGCCTGGACAACGCGGGCTCCCTGTACGTCACGCAAGACACCATCGCGGGCAATACCGCGTCTGATGGCGCCGGTATCAAAAACGAAACTGCGGCAACCACCACGATTTCGCAGAGCACGGTCTCCAGCAATACCTCTACCAGCCAGAACGGTGGAACCGTCTCGAACCAAAACTCGACTTCCGGCTCCGTGACGATCACCAACAGCATCGTTGCCGGCAACACGGCCCCCGGAGGAGACTGTGCCAGCTGCGGCTCGCAGAACTCCGCTAATATATTCAACTCCAGCTCCGCGGCGCTGAAGCTCGCTCCTCTCGCCAACAATGGCGGCTCGATTCAGACGATGATGCCCGCGACCGGCAGTCCCGCTATAGCGGCCGGGAACGTTTCCCTGGCGGTCGATCCGCAGTTCTCGAACCCCTTGACCTCCGATCAGCGGGGGGTTGATTACGTCCGGGTGATTAACGGCAGCGTGGATCTGGGTTCGGTCCAGTCGAATTCCGGAGCCGCTTTATCCCTGGCTCTTTCGCTGCCGACTTCTCTGGTTGCCGGCACGGCCCAGAGCCTGATGGTTACGGCACTCGCCCCAGGCGGAAATCCGGCCGGCACCTACGCGGGAAGCGTTCACTTCACAAGCAGCGATGCGAGTGCACAGCTTCCGTCCGACTACACGTTCACGTCAGCTGATGCGGGCGTACATACCTTCTCCCTTACTCTTGAGACAGCAGGCTCTCAGACGCTGGCCGTTGTGGACCTCGCTAACTCGGGATTGACCGCCAGCCAGACGGTCACTGTCGGGGCGGGCGCCGATTTCACGGTCGCCGCCGTTTCGGGTTCGGGCCAGTCAGCGATCGTGGGTGCGGCTTTTGCCACGCCACTGTCGGTCAGGGTTACCGATGCCTACGGAAACAACGTGTCGGGTGCAACCGTCGTGTTCACAGCGCCAGGCAGCGGTGCGAGCGGCACCTTCAGCGGCGGCGGAGCCAGCGCTTCGGCTCAAACCAACACCAGCGGTATTGCTGCCGCCCCGGCTTTCACTGCAAACGGTACGGTGGGGCAGTTCAGCGTGGCGGCGTCCGTCCAAGGAGTGCAGGCCTCGGCGGCATTCACGCTGACGAATACGGTAAAGCCCGATTATTCCGTCTTGGTGAATCCTTCCACTCTCACAATACAAGCCGGGCAATCGGGCACCGCAACCTTCACCATCATTCCCGTCGGCGGATACTCCGGCACGATTACTTTGGGTTGCAGCGGATTACCTGCCGGCGCCACCTGCGTCTTCCAGCCGGCTCAAGCAGTGCTCGATGGCAGCAACACGGTCGTGACGGCTCAGCTAACCGTTCACACCACAGGCGCCAATGGCTTGCTGTCCAGCATGCAATTCATCGCGCCATCGGGAAGGCCCAACGGCTTGCAGTTGGCCCTGCTTTCGGTCTCGGCCGGACTTATCATTCTGACGCTGCTCGGAACGCGTCGAACGCGACAGTCCACCCGTTACGGACTCGGCCTTGTAATGCTGGGGCTGGGCTGCGCGATCGCAATCGGTGTGGCCGGTTGCGGCTCGACTGCGTCCCCTGCGCCGACTACATCGCCGCTAGCAACTCCTGCGGGCCAATATTCCGCAAATGTCGTCGCAACGGTGAGCAGCGGAGCGAACACCCACGCCACGACTCTGACGATCACCATCACGCAATGAACAAAGACAGACTCAATCCGTCGTCTCAGCGATCTCTCTGAGTATCGGCCACAAACTCCGCACGGTATTCAGCGAACTCAAAAAAGTCTAGGCAGCCAAGCCCGGAGCTGGAAGTTCTTGCGAATCACTCGAAAGTTCATTCATTAACTGGCAAACAGTGGCTCTGGAGACCCTGTGCTTCCTTGCGACCTGACTCAATGACATTCCAGAGCGACGGTCATCAATTAACTGTGCCCGATCGATCTTCAACGGGGAACGCCCTATCTGCCGTCCTTCCAGCCGTGCTCTTCTCATTCCTGCCCGGACCGGTTCCACAATGAGGTTCTTTTCGAGTTCCGCGATTGCCCCGACGATCACGACCATCGCTCGACCCAGCGGGCCTCCAGTGTCGATATTTTCGCGGAAACTCACAAACTCAATGCCGAGGTGATTGAGTTCATCCAGTATTTCGAGAAAATACCGCACCGATCGAGCCATTCGATCGAAGGCCCAGACGAGCACGGTATCAAACTTGTGCCGTTGGGCATCGGCCAGCAATTGATCGAGGCCAGGGCGTTTTTGCTTCGCACCGGAAATCTTGTCGCTATATTCCACGACGATTTCGTAGCCACTTTAGAGCAACCGGAACCTCGCCGACGCCCAGTGGTCGCTAGTGTTGCCAATTGTTGCCTACCCCCTCCCTGATATTGATAATGAGGCGTACAAGGTGATACAGTCTGATACGTAGTCAGTTGGGCAACTTCAACGAGTGCAACAAAAGCCTCGGTTTTATTAGGGTTTTGTGAAGCTTTTCAAAGGCGGAATCGAATCCCACCCTCTCCGCCAACCATTCAAACTACAGGACTTCCTGCGCTTGTCACACAGGCTGTCACACTTTTACGTCATTTCTCGCTGACTTTTCCTGCCGCCCAGTATTTGTCACTAAGGAAGAAGCGGCGTGGCCAAGACTCAGAAAGTCTCACTGATGGTGAAGTGCAAAGCAAACGGCGAGGGGAAGAATCCTGCCGGTTCAGGTGTAGCAAATGGACGCATCACCGCGACGGCCTCCACGATCAAGCAGTCATCGCCCTTTGGAGAAAGAGCGCCTGGAGGTACGGGCCGGAACCGCGACGACAGCTGTCGCGCTTCCGGCGTGTCCTTGGTTGTCAGGGGTGGGAGTTCAACGGAGGTTTGGTCCTGCGGCACTTGCTCGTTGGAGCGGGCGGCCCGGCGGCCGGTGAAAATTTGGATGCCTCAATCGGGGGCTATTCGGTGCTGTGTTCAGCGAATTATTGAGTGAGTCGATTACCCGCCGGCGCGCGCGCAACAAGCGCGATTTGAACGCGTTTTTGCCAAGCCCCAGCTTGCAACTCGATTCCTCAATCGAAAGCCCCTCGACCTCGCGGAGTTGTAAAGCGGTCTGGAGTTTCGAGGGAAGCCTTTCAACCTCCGCCGCCAGGAAGCCCTCGAGTTCGGCCTCACGGCAGATCTCTTCGGGGTTGGGCCCGATGTCCGCGAATTCGCGGCCCGCTCCCCCTTCCTGATCCTCCATAACTTCATGCAGCGAAAGCGCGGCCCGGGAGTTCTGCCTGCGCCGGATCATCAGCGCCGAGTTCAGCACAATGCGCGTCAACCACGTGGCGAAGGAGGAACGCCCCTGGAAGGATCGCAGGTGGATGTGCGCGTTGCACAAGGCGTCCTGCAGGGCATCCTCGGCGTCCTCCTTGTTGCGAAGCACCGCGAACGCGGTGCGGTAGAGCCGCGAGCTATAGGCGGCGAAGAGAGCGTTCTGCGAGTCGGACTTTCCCGCCACCGCTTGCTGTATCAATATCCATTCGGGGCTGGCGGACGAATCGGCGGCGCTCACGGCCTCCGGGGGAACTGGGGCGCTGGCAAGACCCTGTCGCAGCCTTCTATTACCGGCGATTGGGCGAGGCTGTCGCGGCCCGACTGCATTCCCGAAACTCGCCAAGGACGTTTGAAGCACGGCCATAAATACGACCCTCCCTCGATTGGAAATACGAAGACAATCCTCTCTAATGCAATTCCTGCGCCGATGGGTCGGGCTGCCGCTTTGGCCCCGAAATACCATGAGAGGAAAGGAGAAAGCTGCAAAAGCAAAATTCGATGAAGGCTACGCCACAGCGTCACCGTGCCAACAGGCTGACCTTTTGCCAACCAACCGACACGCCCTGCTGCAACGCAGCCCAGGGTCCTCGGGGCAGCCGCAATCGCCGCCGTTGCTCGTCGCGAGGAGCCTAGTCGAGCGCTGTTGGATTCCTGGATTCGCGTGTCGGATTCTTGGACACTCCTGACGCTTGCCGATTTCTAACCCACGCCATCCTACGTGTCTTCAGGAAGATGCCGGTCCTCACAACAATCGTACTCTGGCAGGCCAGGTGCACTGTTTTTGGTCGGCAGGGCGCATCAGTTCAAAACTTGAGGGGGAGAAAGTTATGGGAAAAAATGGCGAGACTTCGGCCGGAACGCGCGAAACGAGAACCATCGAGCCCACCTCGGATATCGAGCATGACGGCGTTGTGGAAGTATCGAAAGAGCTCCGTCACTTGCTTGGCGACGCATTTGCACTCTACATGAAGACCAAGAATTTCCACTGGCACATGAGCGGCCGGAATTTCCGCGATTACCATCTCCTGCTTGACGAGCACGCCGACCAGATTTTCGCCATGACCGACGATATCGCTGAACGCGCCCGCAAGATCGGCGGCACAACTCTCCGCTCCATCGGTGATATTTCCCGGCATCAACGCCTCAAAGACAACAACAAGGAATCCGTAAGCCCCGGCGAAATGCTCGGCGACCTTCGAACCGACAACCGCGAACTCACGCGTTTTTTGCGCCTCACCCATGAGGTGTGCGAAAAATATAATGACGTTGCCACGGCCAGCCTGATCGAGAATTGGATCGACGAGACCGAGCGTCGCACCTGGTTTCTGTCGGAAATCGTGCGCGACCTCTAGAGACACACGTAATTGTTCGAATTGCACCCCGGAAACTCAGAACTGAGCACGAACCAAAAGGAGAACCACCAATGCCAACGATAACGACCAAAGATGGGACACGGATTTTCTACAAGGATTGGGGCAAGGGGCAGCCGGTGGTCTTCAGTCACGGTTGGCCGCTCAGCGCCGACGACTGGGACGGGCAGATGCTCTTCTTTGGCCAGCGCGGCTATCGCGTCATCGCTCACGACCGCCGGGGTCATGGCCGCTCCGCGCAGACGTGGGACGGCAACGAGATGAACACCTACGCGGACGATCTTGCGGCGCTGTTCGAAGCGCTCGACCTGAAGGACGCCATCATGGTCGGCCACTCTACCGGTGGCGGCGAGGTGGCCCGCTATCTCGGCCGCCACGGCTCCAAACGCGTCTCCAAGGCCGCGTTGATCAGTGCTGTGCCTCCGCTCATGCTGAAGACGGATAAGAATCCGACTGGCCAGCCCCTGTCGGCGTTCGACGGACTGCGTGCGGCGCTCGCCGCCAACCGGCCGCAATTCTATCGGGACATCACGCTTCCGTTTTACGGCTACAACCGCCCCGGCGCAAAGATTTCAGAAGGCATCCGCGAACACTGGTGGCTGCAGGGTATGACGGGCGGGATGAAGGCGCACTACGATTGCATCAAGGCGTTCTCGGAGACCGACTTCACCGAAGACCTGAAAAAGATAGACATCCCCGTGCTGGTGATGCACGGAGACGATGATCAGATCGTGCCGATCGTCGCCGCCGGCCCGCTATCCGCGAAAATACTAAAGAACGCGACTCTGAAAGTCTATCCCGGCTTTCCCCACGGAATGCCTGCGACCAACGCCGATCAAATTAACGCCGATCTGTTGGCCTTCTTCGCGGGCTCCGCGGCTGCGGCTGCGCGTTGATCGAATCATTCAAGAGGAAGTGCCCGTATGCACCCAGGCGTTCACAGGACGAAGCTGGTCGCGGACGAGATGGAGTATTAGTCTTACGCGCGGACTTCGTTCTGTGTACGCCCGCATCGGCTGGCAGATTATAAACATCTTGACAAACAATTGCTGAAGACTATGAAATGAGAAGGGTGCCAGTTCGTAAGTCGGAAGCGGAGGTGCTCTCCGATGCAGACGTCGCGCAGAGATTTCTTCAGGGTAGCAGCCGTCGGGGGTGTCGCCGCCACCTTTTTCGGCTTCGACCTCCGGCCCGCCTACGCTCAGCTCAAAGAATTAAAGATTGCTCGCGCTCGCGAGACGCGGTCCACATGCCCCTATTGCGCGGTCGGATGCGGCGTCCTCATTTACACGCTCGGCGACGGGGCGAAGAACGTTACGCCACAAGTGATCCACGTCGAAGGCGACCCGGATCATCCCACCAACCGTGGAACACTGTGCCCGAAAGGCTCCTCGCTCGAGCAGGATATGCTCAATCCCCGGCGGCTTACGAAGCCGCAAGTCCGGCGCCCCGGTGCGACCGAGTGGCAGGATATTTCCTGGGACGACGCGCTTGGTGAGATTGCGCAGTGGACCAAAAAGACCCGCGACGCCAACTTTGTCGAGAAGGATGCGAACGGCCGCACCGTAAACCGGTGCGAAGGCATCTCGTTCATCGGTTGCTGCACCGATACCAATGAGTTCAATTACCTGGTCGTAAAGACGATGAGGAGCCTGGGCTTGGTTTATTTAGAAAACCAAGCCCGTGTTTGACACGGCCCCACGGTCTCAAGTTTGGGACCAACGTTTGGACGCGGGGCGATGACCAATGGCTGGATCGACATCAAGAACACCGACATGATGTTGATCATGG
>Ga0302324_100006388_pt1 | contig 25411 bp, 22 predicted proteins | sample Palsa_T0_1_FD_201949 | JGI IMG/M metagenome (GOLD analysis project Ga0302324, IMG submission 201949) | Peat permafrost microbial communities from Stordalen Mire near Abisko, Sweden - Palsa_T0_1 | ecosystem: Environmental > Terrestrial > Soil > Palsa > Peat permafrost | place: Sweden: Abisko... | reverse complement strand
GATTTATGGAACCTCATTGTTCGGTTCTTTCAGGGCGGCGGCGATTTCATGTATCCGATCGCCATCGTGCTCGTATTTGGGCTCGCGATCGCGATCGAGCGCTACATCTATCTCACGCGCTCTGCGGTGCAGAACCGCAACCTGTGGAATGACGTGGTGCCGCTCTTGGCGAAGGGCGATTTCCGCCAGGTCGTGCAGATCACTTCGAAGTCGGACGCTGCGATTGCGCAGATCCTGAACTACGGATTGGCGCGCATTCAATCAGCGCGCCGCCGCGACGACATCGAGAAGGCGATGGAGGAAAGCCTCATGGAGGTTGTGCCGCGGCTCGAGAAGCGCACGCACTATCTTGCAACCTTCGCCAATCTTGCGACCCTGCTTGGGCTTCTCGGTACGGTGATGGGACTCATCCGCGCCTTCGCGGCGGTCGCAACGGTGAATCCGGCGGAGAAGGCGAATCTGCTCTCGGCGAGCATTTCGGTGGCGATGAACTGTACGGCATTCGGTCTAATGACCGCGGTGCCGATGCTGTTCATTCATGCGTGGCTGCAGACGAAGACCACCGAGATCATCGACAGTCTGGAGATGGCATCGGTCAAATTTCTGAACGCCATCACCGAGCGCAAAGCCGAGCCCGCCGCGGCCGCTTGAACGGCTGACCTGCCGCAAAGGCTTTCGCATGCGCCGCACTTACGACGCCAAAAAGCTCGCGCGCCACAAGCGCAAGCCGGCCGAGCTCCTGCTCGTGCCGATGATCGATATCTTTACGGTGCTCGTCACCTTCTTGCTCATGACCGCGGTCTTTTCGCGCACTGTCGTTCTGGAGCTCGACCTGCCGGCGCAGCAGACGGAATTCAAGGAGCCGCCGCCGGGGCTGCAGCTTGAGGTGTTGGTGCACAAAGATTCGCTGCAGGTCGCCGATCGCAACAGCGGGCCGCTCGCGACGCTGCCCAACACCGCCGCCGGCTACGACTATGAAGGCCTTACGACGTATCTGAAGCGCGTGAAAGCCAAGTTCCCCGAAAAGACGGACGCGAGTCTGCTCTTCGAGCCCGATGTTCCGTACGACATTCTGGTGCAGGTCATGGATCGGGTGCGGGTGTTTGAGACTCAGCAGGACTCGCGCACGGTGCAGGCCGAACTGTTTCCCGATATTTCAATCGGAGATGTGCCGCAATGAGCATGTCAAATCGTGCCCGGCGGATGGCCGAGCATCACCTGCGGCATCGCGCGGATGCCACGCTCAACCTGATTCCGTTCATCGACATTCTGACGGTGATGGTGGCGTTCCTGCTCGTGTATTCCACCGAAGTGGAGGTCATTCAGAACACCAAGGGCGTGGAGGTGCCGCAGTCGATCGCGCAGACCTCGCCGCGCCAATCGGTGGTGGTGATGATCACGAAGACGGATTTGTTCGTCCAGGGCGAGCGCATCACAAGCGTGGCCGAAATCCGCGCAAACCCCGCGCCGATCATTCCCGCGCTGCGCGACGCGCTGAAGCGGCCGATGCTCGTCGGCCGCGAGCTCTCCGCGCGCGACTTGGCTGCGCGAGAAATCACCATCATGGGCGACAAGGTGCTGCCCTATGACGTTCTGAAAAAGGTCATGGCCACTTGCACCGACGCCGACTACGGACGCATTTCCCTCGCCGTGCTGCAGAAGGAAAAGCCGTTCGTCGCCGGGCAGACGCCGGGCACCTAGTGCGGAATTCGCTGTGCTGCTAGCCCCTTATTACCGTCGTTTTGAACTGCCCTGGGAAGGCGATTCCGAGGCGACCGGGCGCTATCGCAGGATCCTGCAAATCGGACTTGCGCTGTTGCTGCTGCTCGGGATTCTGATTCCGCTCCTGCCCGCGCCGCCGCGGCCGGCGGGCGAAGATGCCATTCCGCAGCGACTGGCGCGCGTGATGATCGAGAACCAGGTGAAGCCGCCGCCGCCGCCACCACCACCACCGGTGCAGGAGCCACCGAAAATCGAACCGGTGAAGAAGATACCCGTGGTGCCGCCACCGGTGGACCGCACCCAGCAGGCGCGCGAGAAGGCCGAGAAGCAGTTGAAGCAAGTCAAAGACGAGCTTGCGGATCTGCGCGATATGATGCCCGACCCGACGCTTGGGGAGACGAAGAACCTCACCGGCACCGTAGGCGCGGATTCGCACGCGGAGCGCTCCCTCATCACCTCCAAAGTAGGCGCCGGCAGCGGCGGCATCACCTCGGCGAACTCGAGCCGCGGCTTCGGAACCGGCGCAGGCTCGCTCACCGGACATGAGACGACGGCGGTTTCCTCTGCAATTGCTCGCTCGGGACTTGATAACCGCCCGGCCACGCGCAGCGGCTCGAGCGGCAAGGCAGCGCGCTCGCGCGAGGAGATTGAGCTCGTCTTTGATCGCAACAAAGGCGCAATTTATTCGCTTTACAGTCGCGCGCTGCGCGAGCGGCCGGATCTGCAGGGCAAGCTCGTTCTGGAGTTCACCATTGCACCCTCGGGCGAGGTGACGATGTGCCGGCTGGTATCGAGCGAACTGGGCGATCCGGAGCTTGAGAGCAAGATTGTGCTGCGGGTAAAATTGTTCCGCTTCGAGGCGAAGGACGTCGAGCCCATCACCACGACGAAGCCCATCGACTTTTTCCCCGCGTAGGACAGTGCGGGCATTCGAATGTGAATCTCGATTCGGAAATTCAGTACTTCACGGAGCTTGCCTACATCGACAAGGCGCGGCTCCTGAATCTGTTTTTGCACGAGCTTGCAGAGGCTGCGCGCGCCACCTACGGGCCTTCGGCCGATCAAGTCCACGACGCTTTGCACCTGCGCTTCGCGAACGAGCTCGTGCACCGGCTCACCCGCTTGGTTGAACAACTGCTTGCGCAGGATGCCACCCGGCCTAGTGATGATGTCGTGCTGCGCATGTTGCTTGCGCCACGCATCGACAAGGTGGCCGAGCGCTGGGTGTACGACGCCTACGGACGCGCCATCCGGGGTTTCGAGAGCTACGATACGACCGTATTGATGAATTCATAAGGCCGCGGCGCACCCGCTTTTCTTGCGCCAGCGCCGCGCGCCGGTCTAAGTTTGCGGATGCTCGATGAGCCGCTGACGCAAGTCCTTATTCTGCTGGCGGCGTCGCTTTTAGTCGTCACCATCGCGCGGCGGCTGGGGCTGCCGACCATCCTCGGTTATCTCATCGTCGGGATGGGTCTGGGCCCGCACGCGATCGGCATCGTGTCCCAATCGCTGACGACCGACCGGCTCGCTGAGCTTGGCATCGTCTTTCTGCTCTTTACGCTCGGGCTGGAGTTTTCCTTTCCGCGCATGCTTGCCATGCGCGGCGAGGTCTTCGGTCTTGGCGCTGCGCAGGTGACGCTTACGGTCGCGGTGGTGGCCCTCATCGCCCACCTTCTCGGGGTGCCGTGGCTCATCGCCGTCGTCGTCGGCGGCGCCATCGCCATGAGCTCGACCGCGATCATCCTCCACGAGCTGACCGATCGCGCAGAGCTCAATCGGACTCACGGGCGACTCGCCTTCAGCATGCTCCTCTTTCAGGACTTGGCGTTTGTGCCGCTCCTTGCGCTGGCCTCGGCTCTTGCGCGTGGCAGCGCCGCCAACTTCTCGGTGCTGGGGACGGTGCTGTTCCTCTCTGGGGGCGCGCTCGCCGTCATGGTCGTACTGGCCGCGGGCCGCTGGCTGTTGCGGCCGCTTTTTCACGTGATCGCCCACTCGCGTCTGCGTGAACTCTTCACGCTCGCCGTGCTCTTTGTCGTGCTCGCCTCGGCGTGGACTTCCTATCTCGCCGGTTTGTCGCTGGCGCTCGGTGCCTTTCTCGCCGGGATGATGGTCGCCGAAACCGAATATCGCCATCAGATTGAGGTCGTCATCCGACCCTTCCGCGACATACTCCTCGGGCTCTTTTTTATCTCCGTCGGCATGTTGCTCGATGTGCGTCTGCTCATCGAAGAGTTCGCCACGATCTCCCTCATGTTGCTCGGACTCGTCGTGATCAAGGGCGCGCTCGCTGCGCTCGTGACGCGTGCCTTTGTCGGTTCGACATTCAAAGCGATCCGCACAGGAGTCGTGATCGCAATCGGCGGCGAGTTCGGCATCGCGCTTTTCACCATCACGCTGCGCGGCAGTTTGATTCCGCCGCAGTGGGGCGAACCGCTGCTGGTGGCCATCGTGCTTTCCATGGTGCTAAGCCCGCTCATCCTTAGCAACAACAAGCGCATCGCGCGTCTTCTGATGCGCGAGCGCGGGCCGCCGGCGACCGCGATCGAACGCGAGGCTGCGGCGACCGGGGAGATCGCCGCGCGTGATCACGTGATCCTCTGCGGCTTCGGCCGTGTCGGGCAAAACGTCGCGCGCGTGCTCGAATCACAGGGCTTCGAATTCATCGCACTCGATCTTGACCCGGCGCGCATCCGTGCGGCACGGCAGACCGGCGATCCGGTGATCTATGGCGATTCCGCGGACGAGGAAATGCTCGCACAGGCGGGACTGCATAATGCGAGCGCGGTGGTTGTGAGCTTCTCGGCGCCGGCGATCGCGATCGGGATAGTGCGCAGCATCCGGCGGCTGCGGCCGGATGTCCCCATCCTCGTGCGCACACCTGATGATGCGCGTTTGACGGAGCTGCGCGCGGCGGGCGCTACCGAGGTGGTGCCGGAAACCTTTGAAGCCAGTCTCATGCTCGTCTCCCAGGTGCTGATGCTGCTGCGCGTACCGGTATGGCGCGTAGTACGCACGGTCGGCGAGATCAGGAACACCCGTTACGCGGTGCTACGCAACATCGTCAGCCGCGACGGCGAGCATCCGATCGACGACACCAATGAATATGAAGAAGAGGTCAAGTCGGTGGTCCTACCGCCGCAGGCCTGGGCCATCGGCCGCACGATCGACGAGGCGCGTGCGCGCGGCGCGCAGGTGGCATTTACCGGCATCCGCAGACAGGGCATATTGGGACGCGAGCCGGACGGGAATGCCCGCCTGCGCGACGGTGACGTCGTCGTCATCTACGGACCTCCCGAGGCCCTCGAGCATGCCGAAGGCATCCTGCTCGCAGGCTAATTCACAATCGGCCATTGCCTGCTGTAGGCGCGCGCCGGCCCTTGAACGGTGATTCCATGCACAAGAGTCGATTATCCGGTTTCATCATTGACTGCCAAACGCCGGATCTTGAGGGCGCGGCGGAATTCTGGAGCGCGGCGCTTGGCTATGCGCTCAAGCCCCTGTCGACGAAGCCCGAGGAAGCAGGCTATCGCAGCTTCGACACCGGTCCTGACGGCTTGGATATTGAAGTGCAGCAGGTCAAACATGCCAGCCGCGTGCACCTTGATATTGAGACCGATGATGTGACAGCTGAAGTTGAGCGCCTGGTGAACCTGGGCGCGAAAAAAGTGGGCATGGTGCACAGTTGGTGCGTCATGGAGGCGCCGACCGGCCAACGCTTCTGCGTGGTGCGGCAACAGCGCCGCGCGGATTTTGCCGCACGGGCGAACACCTGGGACTAGGCTGCTGCAAAAGCCCTAAAAGCCGCTTAAAAAAGCGCAAAATATGGCAAAGTACTGTCAAGAACATGCTCTTGCCGCGCCGTTTTCAGCTGCCCATTCGCAGTGCAACAAGTTCTCGCGCAGTAGTTTGATCTGACATAAGTATCAGATACGCGCTTGCAGGGGCTGCGGGCGCGGCGCGAGAAAGGTTAAAGAAAGCTTAACTCACTACACTTTGCGACATCTTCGCCGAGGCGATCGCCCGGCAATTGTTGCCAAGTGTGCGTGCGTCACTGGTGACGCTCGGACCGGCAGCTTAGGCTGCATTTGCCTTAACCGCTCGAGGCGATGCGTGATGACCCGGTCGATTGATGTGGAAAAAATGAAAGGCAGAGATCGCGCCGGCGTATGCCTTGATGGCCCTGGTGGTCCGTGTGTGCGCAGGCGGTTGCGGGGCGCTGCACCCGGAATCGATCTGCTTTCGAAGCGCACCAAGGCACTTGCATGAACCCAACTGTGATGGTGACTGGCGGTGCCGGGTTCCTCGGTTCGCATCTGTGCGATCGGCTGACTGAGCAGGGGCGCGATGTCATTTGCGTCGATAATCTGTACACCGGCTCCAAACAGAACATACGCCACCTTCTGGCGTTGGATCACTTCGAGTTCCTACGCCATGACGTGACTTTTCCGCTCTATATCGAGACGCGGCAAATCTACAATCTCGCCTGCCCCGCCTCGCCGGTGCATTACCAGCGCAATCCCGTACAGACGACCAAGACCAATATTCACGGCGCCATCAACATGCTCGGCCTCGCCAAGCGCCTGGGCGCGCGCATCCTCCAGGCCTCGACCAGCGAGGTCTATGGGGATCCCTCCGTCCACCCGCAAACAGAGGAATACTGGGGCAATGTGAATCCCATCGGCGTGCGCGCCTGCTACGACGAGGGCAAGCGTTGCGCCGAGACGCTGTTCTTTGATTACCACCGCCAGCACAGCCTGGATATCAAAGTTATGCGCATTTTCAATACCTATGGTCCACGCATGCACCCGAATGACGGCCGCGTCGTCTCGAATTTCATCGTGCAGGCCTTGCGTGGCGAGGACATCACCGTCTTTGGCGATGGACAACAGAGCCGCAGCTTCTGCTACGTGGACGATTTGGTGCGCGCGCTGATGCTCATGATGGACACGCCCGCCGAGATAACCGGGCCTGTGAATGTTGGCAATCCGCACGAATTCACGATTCTGGAACTCGCAGAGTTGGTCCTGCGCAAAGTGGGCGGGCGCTCGAAGATCTGCTACAAGCCTCTGCCCGGCGATGATCCGCGGCAGCGTCAGCCTGACATCACGAAAGCCAAGAAATTGCTGCGCTGGCAACCCACCGTCAGCCTCGAAGATGGGCTTGGTCCGACCATCGCCTACTTTCGCCATCTGCTCGAACATCAGAAGTTATCGCGTCCGCGTATTCCCAAAGTCCAATCCGTCTAAATTCCTGCGGGCAGCCGCCGGCGTCGTGGGCGATCGCGTGAGCTTGAACTGACGCAGGAGGAGCGCGGGCGCATCTGCAGTGCGTCGCGGCCGGGTTGACACCCGAAAACGCGCGTAGCGCGCCGACGCAATGGTGTGCGCCACCGCAGCTAAAGGCGCGTCGCGGCCACGACCGGCTGCGGCAAGCAGCATCGGGCAGCGCGCGGATCGAGATGAGATCTGCAGGCTCTTACCGGGAGCTTCGACATTGCAGCGCCTGCCGTGCTCTGCGCGCGTTAGAATCGGCGGCTCAAGATGAACCGCAGCGAGATCCTTTTTCCGCCGCAGCACGCCGCGCTGCGCGAGGACGTACATGCCTTGGGGGCGCTGGTGGGCGACATCCTGCGCGAGCAGGGGGGCGCCGCGCTCCTTGATCTCGTGGAACAGGATCGCGTGTGCGCCATCCGTCGCCGGGACGGCGATCCCCAGGCGGGGATAGAGCTTGCGGCACGCGTGCAGGGCCGCCCCCCGGCGGCGGCGCGCGACCTGGTGCGCGCCTTTTCGGCCTGGTTTCAAGTCGTGAATCTTGCGGAAAAAGTGCATCGCATCCGCCGGCGACGACAGTACTTTCTGAAGGAGAGCGCGCGACCGCAGCCGGGCGGCGTCGAGGACGCGCTCGGTGCGCTCAAGGCGCGCGGCGCAAGCTTGGATGAGGCGCTCGCGCTCATCGGCAGCTTGCGCATTGAGCCCGTGTTCATGGCGCACCCGACCGAATCAACGCGGCGCACGATGCTGCGCAAACAGCAGCGCATCACGCAGCTCATGCTCGATCGACTCGATCCGACTTTGGCGCCAACCGAAGTGCGCAGCATCGCCGGCCGCTTACGCACGGAACTGACCGCGGCATGGCAGACAGAGGATCACCCGCGCGAGAAGCTCACCGTCTCCGATGAGCGCGAACACGTGCTCTTTTATCTGGTCGAGATCCTGTACCGCGTCGTGCCTGCGTTCTACGACGAGATCGGACAGGCGCTCGAAAAGCTCTATGGCGTGCCGGCGGACTCGCTCGAGCTGCCGACGATCCTGCACTTCGGCTCCTGGGTGGGCGGCGACATGGACGGCAACCCCGACGTGCACGCCAAGAGCATCCGCGAGACTCTGGCGCGGCAGCAGCAGATGATCGTGAACACCTACTTCGGGGAATGCCAGACGCTCGTGCAGCAGCTGTCGCAGAGCGCCAGCCGCATCAACGTGTCGGCAGCGCTCAGCGCGCGCATCGACGCCTATATGACGCTGCTGCCGAGCGCCCGCACCAGCGTTTCCTCGCGCCACGACCGCATGCCCTACCGCGTGTTTCTCGCGCAGATCGGCGAGCGTCTGCGCCATACCTACGCGGGACGTGCGAATGGCTATGAGAAGCCGCAGCAGTTTCGCGCCGACGTGCAGCTGATCGCCGACAGTTTGAATGCCAACAAGGGCGCGCACGCGGGACTGTTTTTCGTGCGCCGGCTTTTGCGGCGCATAGATACTTTCGGCTTTCACATCGCAACGCTTGATGTCCGCCAGCACACTGGCGTGCATCACCAGATGGTGGCACGCGGACTCGACGATCCTCACTGGCGGGCGCGGCCGCGCGAGGAGCGACGCCAGATCTTGGGTGCCGCCTTGGAGGGCGACGTAGGCCCGCGCGCGGAGCTTGACCCGTTCGGCAAGAGGAGCCTGTCGGTTTTTGACGCCGTCATGCAGGGGCGGCATCGCTACGGCGCTGATGCCGTCGGCTATTTCATCATCGGCGGCGCTGCCGGCGCAGATGACGTGCTCGCAGCACTGTTGCTCGCGCGCTGGGCGGAGGCCTATGACAAGCGTACTGGCGAGGTGGCGCTTGATTTCGCACCGATGTTTGAGTCCATGGAGTCGCTCGAGAGCTGCGGGGAGACGATGCGTGAGCTCTTGGATGATCCGCGCTATCGCCGCCATCTGGAGGCGCGCGGCCGCAAGCAGTGCGTGCTCATCGGCTATTCGGACACCAATAAGGAAGCCGGAGTGTGCGCATCGCGGGTTGCCCTGCACGATGCGCAGCGCAAGCTTGCGCAGGTGCTTGCCGCAGACCACGAAAGCCATGTGATCTTCCACGGCCGCGGCGGCAGCATCGCGCGCGGCGGCGGCCGCATCGACGCCTTGGTGAGGTCCGCGCCGGCCGAGGCCGTCAACGGCGTGCTGCGCCTGACCGAGCAGGGCGAGTTAGTCCAGCAAAGTTACGGGTTGCGACCCATCGCCATGCGTACCCTGGAGCGCGCCTTCAACGCGCTCTCGCTGTGCACATTTGCCGCGCGCAACGGCACTCTGGCGAGCGATGATCCGGAGCAGCTCAAGTGCGCCGCGACCATTGCCGCCGAGAGTCGCGTCGCGTATCGGCGCCTGGTGCACGGTGAGCCGGCGTTCTATGACTATTTTCGCTTCGTGACGCCCATTGACGTGATTGAACGGATGCAAATCGCCGCGCGTCCGGTGTATCGCGGCGGGGTTGAGGCGCTCGGCGCGCTGCGCGCGGTGCCATGGGTGTTCGCCTGGACGCAGGCGCGGCACATGCTGCCCGGCTGGTACGGTGCAGGCTCCGGCTTGCGTGCCGCCATCGAGCGCTTTGGGCTTGCGACTGTGCGTGCGGGCTACGCGAACTGGTTTTTTCTGCGCAATCTCATCGATGATATCGAGGCCATGCTGGCGCGCGCGGATCTGGAAATCGCTCACGCGTACAACGTTCTGGCCCCGACGCCGCTGCACCGCTTCTTCGCCGACATCCGCGCCGAGTTCGCTGCCACGCGCGAGCAGGTGCTCGCCGTGAAGGATTGCACGGCACTGCTCGACTCGGATCCGACGCTGCAGCGCGCGCTGCAACTGCGGAATCCGTACGTTGATCCGATGAATCTCATGCAGGTTGATCTCTTGCAGCGCTGGCGCTTAAGCGAGCGGGCGGACCGTGATCTTTTCGAGGCTCTCGTTGCGAGCATCAGCGGCATCGCACAAGGCCTGCAGAGCACGGGCTGATACTGATGGATCACGCCGTGAGCGTGCGCGCCGCGAAGGAGCATGAGGTGGCTCTGGTCCTCGGCTTCATCCGCGAACTGGCGGAATTTGAGCACTTGGCGCACGAGGTCGTGGCGACCGAAGAGAAGCTGCGGCAGGCACTCTTTGGTGCGCGGCCCGTTGCGGAAGTCGTGTTTGGCTGTGTCGATCACGAACCGGTAGGGTTCGCGCTCTATTTCTATTCGTTTTCCACGTTTCTGGGCCGTCCCGGGCTTTATCTCGAAGATCTGTTCGTCAGACCCGCCGAACGCGGTCACGGAGTGGGGCGGTGCCTTCTCGCCTGGCTTGCGCGCACCGCCCTCGAGCGCGGCTGGGGCCGGCTCGAAGGGGCGGTGCTCGACTGGAATGCAGCCGCGATTGGCTTCTATCGAAAACTCGGTGCAGAACTCAAGGAAGAATGGAAGACGTGCCGCTTGACGGGCGCGGCCCTCGAAGCTCTTGCGGCGCGCGACTGAGGAACCCGCACCGCCGCACCTTTGCGCGGCGCAGCCGCGCTCTTGTCGAGCAGCTCCACGAGCATCTCGCGAGCACGGGCGACGCGGCTCTTGATGGTGCCCACGGCGCAGCCGCAAATGGTTGCCGCCTCCTCGTACGAAAGGCCGCTTGCACTCACGAGCAGCAGCGCCGTGCGCTGGCCGGTCGGCAAAGTGGACAGTGCGGTATTGAGTTCGCGCAGCTCAATGTCGCCGTCATGTTCCGGCAGCACACTCGGCTCGGGCAGGGTCGTGGTGTCCATCCCCACCGCTTCGAACTTCTGGCGACGCAGCTGCGAATAGTGCTCGTTGCGCAGGATGGTGAAGAGCCAGGCCTTGAGATTAGTCCCAGGCTGGAAGCGCTCGACGTTGGTCAAGGCCCGCAACAGCGCCTCCTGGACCAGGTCAGCCGCACGTACGCCATCCCGGCACAGCGAACGCGCGAAGTTATGCATCTGCGGCATAAGGGCTACCATGTCGTCGGCTACCATGCTGGGGCGCTCCGTACTTGCTTCGTGTGGGACGGCAAGTTACAGGCGCCACGAGGGGCTGAGAGTCGGCGCTAGGCGCGCCACGCGGGGGTAGCATCCGAACCGCGTGTCAGATGATTCCTACAGGCGTGTCCGTAAGCTCAAGCGCGCCGCAATTCGACGGCGGGCAGTTGCATGGAGCGGCGGTATTTGGTCACCGTGCGCCGCGCAACCTTGACGCCGCGCCCCGTCAGCAGTTCAGTCAACTGCACATCCGACAGCGGGTGGCTGCGATCCTCGGCCGCGATGAGTTCGCGCATCAGCGCGCGAATGGCCGTTGCCGAGCAGGAGCCGCCGCTTTGCGTGGCAAGCTGGCGCGAGAAGAAGCGTTTGAAGGAGATCACGCCGCGCGGCGTCGCCATGAATTTGTGGCTGGTTGCGCGCGACACCGTCGATTCGTGCAGTTCAAGTTCCGCAGCGATCTCGCGCAGCGTGAGTGGGCGCATCGCAAGGTCGCCGTATTCGAAAAAATTGCGCTGCCGCGCGACCACCGCTTCGGCCACACGCTGGATGGTGAGAAAACGCTGTTCGAGATTGCGCACCAGCCAGCGCGCCTCCTGCAGATGCTGTGCGAGCAGTGTGCTGTCCGCGGCGCGCGCGCGCCGCAGGCATTGTGCGTACTGCTGATTGACACGAATGCGCGGATAGATCGCCGCGTTGATGCTGACGATCCAACTCTTTCGGTCCTTGCGCACGATCACATCGGGAACGATGGCGCGCGGCTCGAATGTGCCGACCTTGGACCCGGGGCGCGGATCGAGGCTGCGGATGAGCTCGAATGCCATCTGCAGCTCGGCCTCCGTGCACTCGAGGCGCGCGCGCAGCGGCGCATGATCGCGCGCTGCCATCAGCGCAAGCTTGTCGCGCGCGATTTCCACCGCCAGCGCGTGTCCCGGTAATGCGCTATCGAGCGCCTGCAGCTGCAATGACAGACATTCGGCAACATCACGCGCCGCGATGCCGCTAGGCTCCAGGGTCTGCACGATCCGCAGCGCCGTCTGCAACTCCCCGGGCAACACTTCGGCGTCCTCCGCCAGGAGCATGTCGAGCGGCTGGCGCAGAAAGCCGTCCTCGTCAAGCGCATCGACGATGAGATTGGCGAGCGCGAAGTCGCGCTCGCTGAGGCCGAGCAGCAGGAGCTGGTCGCGGAGCGAATCCTGGAGCGACGCGGGCGATGCCGTCCACTCGGTCCAATCCGGAATCTCCTCAGCGCTGCTGCTCGCGGAACCGGAGTCGGGATTTTCGAAATCGCGCTCTGCCGGTTCCTCCGCGGATTCCTCCTCCGCGATGCCCTCGGGCGTGTCGGTAATGTCCTCAAGAAAGGGGTTCAGCGCCATGGCTTGGTGCAGTTCTTGCACGCAGTCCAATGCCGACAGCTGCAACAATTTAACTGACTGCTGCAACCTGGGGGTCAGAGCGAGCTGTTGCTTCAGTCGTAGGCCAATAAGTGCGTTGAACATTCGAAAATCCTATGTTTGGGCCCCGATTCGACCTTAAGCAACGGCTGTGCCAGCACTCCTATGCGCCGCGGAGATCTTGCAAAGACGTGTAAGAAACACCGCGCCCCGCCGGCTTAACTGAGCATTACAAAAACGACATGAATACAATTCACGACGATCGCATGGGTTCCGAGGCGGCGCCGCTGCGCGCGGCGTTGAATCGCGAGCGGCGCGCGCGCGCGCTGCTCGGACGCGCGAAGGATGCGCTCGAAGTCGTGCTGGGCGCAGGCTGCGTGGGATTTTGCAGAATCCCCGCCACACGCAGCAGGTTGAGCGCCAATGCGCACTTCAGAGCACACTTCGGTTGGCCGCCCGATGCCCTGCTCGAACGGGGTGATCTTGAGGCGCGCGTCCATGAGGAGGATCGCGCTTCTTTCGCGCGGGCGATTAAGGCGGCGCTTGTACAGGGCGCGCCGCTTGATCTCACGGTGCGGGCCGTCTGGCCCTGCGGCACGACGCAATACATAGCCTTGCGCGGACGCTGCGTGCATGCGGATCGCGACGCGAACGTCGCGGCGCGCAAGCCGGCCCACGAACTGATGCTGGTCGCGAGCAACGTCACGGCCGAACGTCAGGCGCTCGAGGAATCGCAGGCGCGCGCCGCGCGCGCGAGCGCAGGCCAAGCGCACACGGCGACGGCCAATCGCTCCAATCTTGAGATGCTCGCACTCCTTTCGCACGAACTGCGCGCGCCGCTGAATTCGATCCTCGGCTGGAATCGCATTCTTGCCATCAAGCGCGGCGACGATTCGGAAATCCAAGCAATCACCGCGCGCATCGAACACAGCGCCAAGGCGCAGCTGCGCGTCTTGAATGACGTGCTCGATCTGGGGCACATCGGCGTGGGCAAATTCCGGATAGATCCGCGCCCGATGAAGCTCGCCACGGTCGCTGCCACGGCGATCGAGGGCGCACGCGCGGCCGCGCAGGCGAAGGACATTGAGATCACGGCGGAATTTTCCGCAGCTCCCGCACAGATGAGCGGCGACACGGAACGCCTGCGTCAGGCGCTCGCCAATTTGCTGTCGAACGCCATCAAGTTCACCCCTGCCGGCGGGAAAATCCGCGTCTGGCTGCGCCGCGATGGCAATGACCTGGAGCTTGGCGTGGCCGACACGGGATGCGGCATTGCGCCTGATCTGCTGCCGCGGGTGTTCGATCGCATACATGGCGCTGATCCCTCGCCCGCCGCTCACGCCGGGGGGCTGGGAATCGGGCTTGCGCTCACGCGCGAGATCGTGACCCTGCACGGTGGCACCGTCCGCATGGCGAGCGATGGAGTGGGGCGCGGCGCCACCGTCATCGTGCGCCTGCCGGGACGGACGGCGGCGACTGGCGTCAGCGCAAGTGCGGGCGCGCGCGACATTAGCGTGCCACAGCAGTTGAGCGGCCTTGGGATTCTCGTGGTCGACGACGAGCCGGAAACACGCACGGCGGTTGCGGAACTCCTGCGGCTGGAAGGCGCCGAGGTTGCGGTGAGCGATTCGGCGGCGTCCGCCTACGAGAAACTGAGCGCCAAAGACGCAAGCTTTGACGTTGTCGTCACCGATATTGGCATGCCCGTCGAGGATGGCTACTCATTGGTGCGAAAACTGCGCGCATTGCAGAGCGGCAATCGCGTGCTCGCGATCGCCCTCACCGGATTGACCTCCACCCACGACGCTGCCACGGCACTCGCCGCAGGCTTCGATCTGCATGTGACCAAGCCTGTGGACTTCGAAAGATTCGTGCCAATGATCCGGCGTCTTTCACCGCAGCGTCCGCCTGCGCAAGCGGGGCGCTCCAGCTGTAACCCATAGCTCGCGCAAAAAAAGCGGGCTGATCTTTTAGTAGTCAGCCCGCAGAGGGGGGTGAAAGTTATATGCAATGCACGTGCCAGAGTTCATCTGGCGCGCAGGCACGCTTTGTGCTTGTCAATTATTGGGACTTTTAACAGGGAACCCATATGCGTGCCCGAGAGACCATTCGAACTTTGAATCGCCTGATCCTGAGTTGCCGCGGTGCCGAGGCCTATTGTCTGGCCTGCGCGCAGACGCGCGGAGCCTTGCAGTTGCGTTCCGTGCTGCGCCATCGCAGCGAGGAGTGGGGGCGATACGGAGATGAGCTGCAGGCGCTCGTCCTGATGCTGGGCGGCGAGCCTGCCATTGGAAACCCTGCGGGCGCATGGGTGCGCCGCATTGGGCTTGCGGGCAAGGCGCTCTTCCTCGGCGCGAGCGAGGCGCTCGTTCTTGAGGAATGGCAGCGCGAACAGCAGCGGGTGTCGCATCGCTACGAGGATGCGCTCAAGGGGTATCTGGCGCGGCGCATCCAGCGTACCGTAAACACCCAGTCCACCCGAATCCAGCAGCGCCTGGAGCAGATCGAGTCCCTGCGCCACGAATGCGCCGTGGGGTCGCCCACCGTTTCGCGCGTGTAAAAGCTTCACAGTCCTTACAAAAACTGCCTATGGCGGGCGCTGCGCCTGCCGTGAGCCTAATCGGCGCCGCAAGGGGGTTCCCGCGCACCTCGTGGTACCCTTAGACCTCGTGCCGGCACGGACTCAGAGCCGGCCGGCCGTCGGCCGCCAAAACCAGCACGCTTGAGTCCTTTGTGGCGCCCCGAGCGAATTCGTGGTCGTTTACGGCCTGATCTTTAAGCATCGGTAGGAGCGACATGGCACATGTGCTGATCGTCGATGACGATACGGACATTCTGGACTTGCTCCAGGAAGTGGCGCGCATGGAGGGTTTCACCGTCGCGCGAGCGCAATGCCTGCGCGAGGCGCGCATTGAGCTTGGGCGCCAGCGGCCGGATGTGCTCCTGACCGACCTGCGTCTTCCCGATGGCCAGGGCATCGAGCTTGTGGGTGAGCTTGAGGATCCTGAGTCGACCGAAGTGATTGTCGTCACGGGCCACGCCACGGTCGACAGCGCCGTCGCGGCGCTGCGCGCGGGCGCCAGCGACTATCTGGTAAAGCCTGCCGAAGTGGAGCGGGTGCAGGCAGTTCTGCGGCGTGCGAAAAAAACCAGCGCCCTGCAACATGAAATCGGCGCCCTGCGCGAGGAGCTGCGCAAGCTCGGCCGCTTCGGGCGCATTCTCGGCAGCTCGCCGCGCATGCAGGTGCTGTATGACCAGCTCAGTCGCGTCGCGCCAACTTCCGCCACCGTCCTCCTGATTGGCGAAAGCGGCACGGGCAAGGAGCTTGCCGCGCACACGGTGCACGAACTTAGCCGCCGGCGCGATGCCCCGTTTCTGCCTTTGAATTGCGGCGCCGTGGCGCCCCAGCTCATTGAGACTGAGCTCTTCGGTCACGAGCGCGGCAGTTTTACCGGAGCCGACCGTCAGCATAAGGGTTTTTTCGAGCGCGCCAATGGCGGCAGCGTCTTCCTTGACGAAGTCACGGAGATGCCGATGGAGCTGCAGGTGAAACTGCTGCGCGTCCTCGAGACCGGAGTGTTCACGCGCGTCGGCGGCACTGCACAGATCGCAAGCGACGTGCGCATCATCGCGGCGACCAACCGCGATCCGCTCAAGGCTGTGGCCGAAGGCAAGTTGCGCGAGGACCTCTATCATCGCCTGAATGTCTTTCCGATCCAGCTGCCGCCGCTACGCGAGCGCGGCGTCGATATGGAGCAGCTCGCGCTCTTTTTTCTCGAAGAGCAGAACATAGCCGAAGGAACGCGCAAAACCTTCTCGCGCGACGCGCTGGTGCGCCTATACCAGCATCACTGGCCGGGCAATGTGCGTGAGCTGCGCAACTACGTGCAGCGCGCCTACATCATGGCCGACGAAGTGGTCGAGGGTGAGATCGCCGTCCTGACGGCCGACGCCGCGAAGCCCGACGACGACGCGACCATCATCACCATCCATGTCGGCACACCGCTTGCGGAGGTGGAACGGCGCGTGACCCTGGCGACTCTTGCCTACTGCGGTCAGGTGAAGCGCAAGGCGGCGCAGATCCTGGGGGTAAGCTTGAAGACCCTGTATAATCGGATCGAAACGTACAACGGCAAGGGGGCCCTGACGGGCGAGGAGGAGACCTTCGAGGCAGTGCCGAGCGAGAGTACCCGTGAGGTCGCCCATGGTACGGACCCTACCGCACCGCCCCGTTGAGCCCGACGCCGCGGCGCCGTGTCGGAGGATTCCTACACGACCTTGCGCCGTTTTGGTAGCCGGCTCGGCTGAAATCGCCGCTGCCGAACCGTTGCCCGGCGCAGCTATTCTCAAGCGTCGTCGGACGCAAAGTTTGGTTTAGACATCAGGATTCCATGCCGTCCACTCGCGTAGCCATCGTTGACGACCATGAAATGGTGCGGATTGGCCTCAAGCAGATCATCGAGGCCGAGTCGGATTTCGCGTGGGTCGGGGACGCCGCCACCGGGCGCGAGGCGCTCGAGATGTTGCGCAGCAAGCCCTGTGACGTGCTGCTGCTCGACCTGTCGTTGCCGGATATGTCGGGGCTCGACGTTTTGCGGCGCATCAAGTCGCATCACGACTCCGTCGCGACGCTCGTGCTGTCCGCGTATCCCGAAAAGCAGTACGGCCTGAACGTGTTGCGCGCGGGCGCGAGCGGCTTCGTCAGCAAGACGGCCGCGCCCGACGAGCTGTGTCGCGCCATCCGCGCCGCCGTGCGTGGCGGCCGCTACGTGAGTCCGGAACTCGCCGAAGTTCTCGTCAACGGGATGCAGGGACCCACCGGCTCCGAGCCGCCGCATGCAGTGCTCTCCGAACGGGAGTTTCAGATCTTCTGCAAGCTCGCCGAAGGCCAGAGCGTCACCGAGATCGGGGCGGCGCTGTTTCTCAGCGTCAAGACGGTCAGCACCTACCGCACGCGCATCCTGGAAAAAATGGGCATGAAGAGCAATGCCGACATGACCTACTACGCGGTCAAGAACGACCTCGTGCAATGAAGACGCTGAACGCTTTGGAGACAGGAGCCCGGGCGAACGGTACCGCGGCGGTTGAGCGGCGCATCCTGCTGATAGAGGATTCCGAGCCTTTGAGCCGCCGCCTCGTCGACCTGTTGTCGGAGCCGGGGTCGGTGGCCGTTACCGCGCAGGCTGCCACGCAGTCAGAGGCGCTGTCGCGCCTCAAAGAGGGCGCATTCGACGTCCTCGTCGTTGACATTGAACTTGCCGAAGGCAACGGCGTCGCCGTGGTGCGCGGCGCCCGCCAGCTCTATCCGCCGCATGCGCAGCCGCTCATTATCGTGCTGACCAATTACGCCTCGGACTTCGTACGCGATCACTGCTTCGCTGCCGGCGCCGACTACTTTCTCGACAAGATGCGCGATATCTCACAATTAAAAGGCCTCGTGGCGCACGGCCAGACGAAGTGGTCGCAAATCCCTGCCGGCCATTGACACGCCCGTGCTGCGCCTTACGCGCCAGCCACGCGCGGCACTTCGGCTTCAATTTGAGTTCCGCGGCCGGGCATTGAGCGCAATGTGAAGCGCCCGTCGAGCGCTTCAATGCGATGGCGCATGCCCGTGAGTCCGTGCGACCAGCGAAATCCCTCGTCCTCGAGCTTGATACCACGGCCGTCATCGCAGAGCCTGAGCATGAAATGGCGCGCGTCGCCGCCGAATTCCAGGCGAACATTGTGCGCATCGGCATGGCGGGTGATATTGGTCATTCCCTCCTGGACCAGACGGAAGAGCGCGATGGCAATGTTTTGCGGCACGGGGCCGACCTCATCGTCGACTGCGGCCTCAAATTTGAGATTGGCCTGTGCGCAGGTGGATTCCACGTGCGCGCGCAATGCAGTCGCAAGGCCGAAGTGATCGAGGAGCGACGGGCGCAAATTCTCCACCACGCGCCGTTTGACGTTCATCGCCTGATCAAGAGCTTCACCCAGCTGAGCAAGGCGGCGCTCGTTCGGCGGCTCGCCAAGGTGCGATTGCAGCCACGACAGATCCATTTTTGCCGCGGTCAAGAGTCCGCCGAGCTCATCGTGCAGCTTGCGCGCGAGCTGCAGGCGTTCCTCCTCGGCGCAATTCTGCAGATGCGTCGACAGCTCCGCGAGCTCGCGGGTGCGCGCCGCAAGGTACGTCTCAGGGCGCGACATTGCGCGCCGCCACTCGGTGTGTCGCAGCGCCGCGTCCACGAGGCACGCCGCCGCGCGAAGGAAAATATGGCTGAGAGGCGCCAGCGCCCGGTCCGCCGCGCAGCGCCCGCCGCGCAATTGGACCGAGTCGGACGAGAGGCACGGACGCTGCGCGCCCCGGCTTGGGCAGTCTATGGGGCGCGCCACACCAGGGTGCGGTTGTGGGCCGGCATGTCGTGATCGCCATCAAGTTCAAGGCCTTCCTGTCGCGCAAGCTCGTCCACCGCCTCGAAGTCGCGGATCCCGCTTGCCGGGTCGCGTTCCTTTAGGAAGCGGTCAAAACTCGCGTTACTCTCACTGGTATATCGCCCGGCGTAGCGAAAAGGTCCATAAATGCTCAAAACGCCCGGGGTCGTGAGCTGCGTCCCCACGCCGCGAAAGAACTCACGCACCGCCTCCCACGACATTATGTGCAGCGTGTTGGCGCTGAAGACGGCGTCAAAGTCGCGAACCGGCCAGGGGCGGGCGCGCACGTCGAGCAGCACCGGCGGGGAGAGATTTGCGCCGCCTTCCTGCGCGATGCGTGCACGCAACGAGTCTAGATATTCCCCGGTGTCGCTTGGCTGCCAGCGAAGCTTGGGTAGATGACGCGCGAAATACACGGCGTGCTGGCCCGTGCCACTGCCGATCTCGAGTACCTCGCGACTCGCGGCGAACGCGCTGCGCAGAACTTCGAGGATGGGATGCTTATTGCGTTCGCACGCCTCGGACGAGGGGAGCATGGTTGGGCTGCGACTTGGCTGCGCGCGCAAAGCGCGACTATAGCGCTTCCCGCCCGCACGGGACCCTTCAGGCCCGAAGCCGCGTCTCCTCGAGCACGATCGGGGCGGCCACGGCGGGGCCTTGGGCATAGTCGACGCCTGCCGCGGCGAGGCGCTTCAGAAGCTCCGCCGAGGCCACGGACTGGATGATCGTCGAGCGTCCGAGCACTTTGTTGATCTGATGCAAGGAGCGCAACAAGCTGTCGCCAACGTCCTCACCCTGGCCGCAGGCGATCGCGGCGTGGTCGATCTTTACATTGGTGACGTCGAGCGACTTCAGGTACGCGAAGGATGAGATGCCGCGGCCGAAGCCGTCGAGTGTGAACTGGAATCCCAGCGGCGAAAGCTTGCGCACGAGGTCGTTGATCTGCACGAAGCCGCTCGCGAGCGCCTGCTCTTCGATCTCAAGACCGATGTGCTGCGCGGGCGCCTGGGCCTCGCGCGCTGCCGCGACGATGAACTGCGCAAGCTCAGGATCGGAAAAGGAGGCCTGCGTCAGGTTGAGAAACCAGCGGCCGACACCCGGGTTTTCTCGCTGATGACGCGCGATCCAGCGAAATGCGTGGCGCAGGGACCAACGGTCGACACGGTGTGCGAGGGAGGCGTTGAAGGCTGCGATCTGCGCAAGGTCGACGTATTCGGTGGGCTGCTCAGCGCCGGGCGCGCGCAACAGCACTTCGTAGTGCGAGGGGGCGCGCTGATTGCGCAGCGGCACGATGCGTTCGGCCTGCAGGATGAAGGCATTCGTCGCCAGCGCCTCCTCCAAAGAGAGCGCGAGGCGGCGCTCGCGCCCGACTTTGACGTTGGCGGTGGCGTCGTCGTGATACATGCGCCACTGATTGCCGCCGTGCGTCTTCGCGTCATAGCAGGCGACATCCGCCCGCTCCACGAGCGCGGTCCACGATTGATCGCGCTGCGTGGCCACCGCAATACCGACGCTCGCGCGCGCCTGCAGCGCTTGCCCCGCCCACAGACACTCGAGTTTCTGCAGCCGCTCGATCATCGTCGCGGTGATGCGGATGGCATCCTCCTCGGCGCAGTGCTCGAGCAGCACGAGAAATTCATCTCCGCCGAAGCGTCCGACTACATCGCCCGTGCGCAGGCTCGCCTTGAGCGTCGCGCTCACCTGGCGCAGGAGCTCGTCGCCTGCGACGTGACCAAAGCGGTCATTGATCTTTTTGAAGCCATCCAGGTCGATCATCACGACAGCGAGCGTGCTGCGATCGATGGCGGCGTCCTCGAGCGCGCTTTGCAGGCGCCGCTCCAATTCACGGCGGTTCAAAAGGCCCGTCAAAGCGTCGTGGCTTGCCTCGTGCGACCACTGCCGCGCCTGCCGGTGCGATGCGGTGATGTCGGCGATCGTGCCTTCGTAGTACAAGGGCACGCCGCGGCTGTCGCGCACCAGGCGCGCGCTGTGCAGCACGACGACGCGCTCACCTTTCTTGTTGCGCAGCACGCTTTCGCGGCTACGGATCTCACCGGCGGCATCGAGCTCGCGGCGCCATTCGATGTGGTCTTCGGCGCTGGCGTACACCTCAAGCCCGAAATCCAGGCGCAGCAGCTCTTCCTCCGATTCATATCCTAGGAGGGTGATAAAGGCCGGATTTGCCGAGATCAACCGATCGTCGCAGGTCGCCTGGTAGACGCCGGCCGCGGTGCTCTCGAACATGGTGCGATAGCGTGCTTCGGAGGCGCGCAGTGCAAGCACGGTGTGCGTGCGCTCGAGCGCCAGACGCAGCACCTTGTCGAGAATGGGCGCGGAGATTTCCTCTACCAGAAGATAGTCGAGCGCGCCGCGCCGCGTGGCCTCGATCCCGAGATCCTCTTGCACGCGGTCCACCATGACGATGATGGGCACGGTCGCAGCCTTGCTCTGCAGCCGCAGGAACGCGGGCAGGCCCTTGGCATCCGGAAGCGACAGTTCGACGATGATGGCTGCGAACTTGCGGTCGCGGATCTCAATGAGCCCTTCGGCGAGCGTATGCGACTCGGCAACTACATAGTGCCGATTGCGCAGGCGCGCCAATGCGTCGGCGACGCCCGTGGGCGCTGCGCGCGAGTTCTGGATCAAGAGAATGAGTTCGTCGCTCACGCTGCCTTGGGGGTTAGCGGGGCATTGCGCCGCATCGAAAGCTTAACTAGGTCGAAATACGCGTCTAGGGCTTGGCCCTCAATTAAGGAATATTGTCCGGCCGGCAAGGCGGCTCTCATGTGACGCAGGTCTCATCCAGGGCCCGGCCATGAAGGGGCCGCGCCGTATGCGCCACCCTCATCATCCTGCTCCTTCGCCACCGCGCCGGATCGGGGGATCCCTCGCGTTGCACGGCGCGATGCGGCGCCTCGCAGCCGTCGTTCCTACAGGCAGGTGCGCGCGAGCGCGCACCCCGGCGCGGCGCGGCCGCGGCGAATGATATATTGGGCAGCACTGCTGCCCGCGCGCGGTGGAAACGGGGGGTTCGCGCACTTGAACAACATTGAAATCGCGCAGCACGCAACGATGCGGCGGATCAGCGACATCGCGCGCGAGCGTCTGGGCATTCCGGAGGAGAGCCTCGAAGCTTTCGGCCGCTACAAGGCGAAAGTGTCGCTCGAGTATTTAAAGAGCCTGCAAGACCGCCCCGATGGGCGCCTCATACTCGTCACGGCGATCTCGCCAACGCCGGCGGGCGAGGGCAAGACCACGATGACGGTGGGATTGGGCGATGCGCTCAATCACATCGGCAAGAAGGCGATGATCTGCCTGCGCGAGCCGGCGCTCGGGCCCGTGTTCGGCATGAAGGGCGGTGCGGCCGGCGGAGGCTATTCCCAGGTCGTGCCGATGGAAGACATCAATCTGCACTTCACCGGCGACTTCGCCGCGATCGGGCTTGCAAATAATCTCCTCGCCGCGCTCATCGACAACCACATCTACTACGGCAACGAGCTCGGTTTCGATGTGCGCCGCATCGCGTGGCGGCGCGTCCTCGATGTCAATGATCGCGCGCTACGCGCGATCACGATTGGACTGGGCGGCCCCGCCAACGGCTTTCCGCGCGAGGACGGCTTCGACATCGTGGTGGCCTCCGAAGTGATGGCGATCTTTTGTCTTGCGACCAGTCTCAACGACCTGAAGGAGCGTCTCGGCAGCATCGTCGTCGGCTACACGCGCGCGCAAGAGCCCATACGTGCACGCGATCTGCATGCGCAGGGCGCGATGACGGTGCTCCTGCAGCAGGCGCTCGCTCCCAATCTCGTGCAGACGCTCGAGAACAATCCCGCATTCATCCACGGCGGACCTTTTGCCAACATCGCCCACGGCTGCAACTCCGTGATAGCAACGCGCGCCGCCTTGAAGCTTGCCGACTACGTCGTGACCGAGGCGGGCTTCGGCGCCGACCTCGGTGCCGAAAAATTTGTCGACATCAAATGCCGCAAGGCAGGACTGCGGCCGGCGGCCGCAGTGATTGTTGCAACCGTGCGGGCGCTCAAATATCACGGCGGCGTGGAAGTGGCCGCTGTCGGCCAGGAGAATATCGCCGCCGTCGAGGCTGGGGTTGCGAACCTCGAACGTCACATCGAGAACGTGCGCGACCGCTACGGCATTGCCTGCTGCGTCGCGATCAATCATCGCGCCGAGGACACCGGCGCCGAAGTGCGCGCGGTGGTGGAGCGCACGGGGCATCTGGGAGTCAAAGTGATCCTCGCGCGGCATTTCGCGCAGGGCGGCCGCGGCGCGGTGGATGTCGCGCATGAGGTCGTGCGGCTGTGCGAGGGCCCGAGCAGTTTCAAATTCGTCTACGAGGAGAGCGCGACGCTGTGGGAGAAGATGCGCTCCATCGCGACCCGCATCTACGGTGCCGCCGACATCAGTGCCTCGAGCACTGTGCGCGCGCAGATCCAGCGCCTGCAGGACTCAGGCTACGGGGACTATCCGGTTTGCGTGGCCAAGACGCAGTATTCCTTCTCCACCGATCCGAGCCTGCGCGGCGCGCCCAGCGGGCATAGCGTCAATGTGCGCGAAGTGCGGCTCGCGGCCGGCGCACAGTTTGTGGTCATGATCTGCGGGGATATCATGACGATGCCGGGTCTGCCGCGCGTGCCTTCGGCAAACTCGATCGACGTGGATGCGAACGGCAAGGTCGTTGGACTTTTCTAGCGCAGTGCGGGCTTCACGACGGCGAGAATGACGATGGCGACGAGCAGCAGACTGGGCCCCTCGTTGAACCAGCGAAACCAGCGGGCCGAATGCGTGGGGCGCCGTAGGGCGAGAGCGGCGAGGAGCCGGTAGCACCACAGGTGATAGCCGATGACCAGCGCGACCAAGACAAGCTTCACCTGCAACCATGGCGCACGCAGATACTCGGGCGAGACCGTGATCATGGCCACGCCGAAGACCACGGCGAGGAGCGCCCCGACGCTCATAAGGGCGTATAGCCGCCGCTCCATGAGGATGAAGCGCGCGATCCCGGGCGCGTCCGTGGCGTCCGCGTGGTATACGAAGAGCCGCGGCAGGTAAAAAAGTCCCGCGAACCACGTGACGACAAAGATGATGTGCAATGCCTTGAGCCAGAGCATGGCGCGTTAGCCTACAGGGCTCGGGCGAGGCCGGGTACTCAATCTTGCTGAAGGAATGACATGCCGATTTGCGAAGCTGACCCGTGGCGCATGCAGTACTTCAAGGACGTGTTCTGTCCTGCGGATGTGCGCATCCCTACCGAAGACTTCGACGCCTACGAATGGAATCCGCAGCATCACTGGGTCTACAACAAGCTCCTGATCGCCGAATCCCAGGGGATCACCTGTGCGCCGCACGGCGTGACGCCGCGGGGCTATCCGGTCTTCAGCAAGCCGCTCATCAATCTGCGCGGCATGGGCGCGGGCAGCCGGGTGCTGGAGAGCCTCGAGGAGTACAAGCGCCACGAGAGCGGCGGGCATTTTTGGATGACGCTGTTGCGCGGCGAGCACGTCAGCAGCGACATCGCCATCGAGGATGGATCCGCGGTGTGGTTCCGGCATGCGCAGGGCATCCCCTCGGGCGAAGGCACGTTCGACCATTGGATCATCCATGCCGAACCCTATGCGGAGCTGGAGCGCTATTGCAGCGCCTGGATAGCCTGCAACCTGCGCGGCTACACCGGCATGGTGAATCTCGAGAGCATCGGCGGGCGCATCATTGAAGTGCATCTGCGCTTCTCCGACCAATGGCCGGATCTGTACGGCAGGGACTGGTTGAAAGCGCTCGTCGACCTGTACACGTACGGCAAGTGGCAATTCACGGCCGAGGCGCGCACCGGCTACAGCGTGGTGCTCTTCGGGCCGCACGGCATGGAGTATCGCCATCCGCGCCCCGAGCGCCTGGCTGAGCTTGCGCGTACTGCCGGCGTGACTAGCATTCAGATTACCTTTCACGCACATCGCGCCGCAGCATCCCACGCCATGCCGCCCGGAGGTTTTCGGCTGGCCGTGGTGAACTGTTGGGATCTTGAGTCCGGGCGGCGCGTGCGCGCCGAGCTTGCCGAGTTATTTGGCCTGCGGCGCGATGCGCTGGCCTCTTAAGACCCCGTTGTGATCCCGCGGCGCTTCTTTGCGCCGCGTTATTGGCTCACCAGGCTCGCGGTGGGCCTCTTGCGGGCGATCGAGCGGCTCTCCTACCCGCATCTGGTGCAGGCCGGGCGCATGCTCGGCAGAATTGGGCGGTGCTTGCCCCTGCATTACATTCCGGTCGCTCGCGCCAATCTGCGGCTGTGCCTGCCAGAGCTCAGCGATGCCGAGCGTGAAGGGCTCCTCGACTTACATTTCCAGGCACTGGGGATGGCGTTGTGCGAGTCGGCCATGACCTGGTGGAGCAGCGATGAGCGCATCGTCGGACTCGCACACGTCGAAGGAGTGACGCATCTTGAAGAGGCACTCGCCCGTGGCCGCGGCGCTATCATTCTGACCGCGCACTTCACGACACTGGAGATCGGTGCGCGTATTTTGAATTCCGCGTTTCCGATCAATGTGCTGTACCGTCCGCCGAAGAACCCGCTCCTTGCCTACATCGCGAACACGCAT